>OGIH01000978.1_pt1 | contig 17643 bp, 9 predicted proteins | sample 1571721 | NCBI WGS metagenome assembly OGIH01 (sample SAMEA2582068, study PRJEB24529) | metagenome | biome: Human gut stool | place: China | collected 2011
TAATGGTTCTGGCCTTCCGGCTTCACCTTTCCAATCATCTGTACGGAAAGGTGAAGCCGGAAGGCCAGCACCATTATATAAATTACAAACCGGATTATCGGACCATCCATAGCGAACAGCAACGGGATATAATACCTCCGGAGAACTTACCACAATCTTATCACCTTGTATTTCTGCTTTTGCCCAGTGGAATTTATGATCACGTCCGGCAATAGAAAAACCTTGTAATGCTTTTCCGTCACCACTCTTTAAACCACCTTCAGTATGGTCGAAAGAAAGGATGATCTTATCTCCATCTACCTCATAGGAGTGGTACATAGGGCCTGAATAAGGTATTTGCTCTCCATAGGTCTTGGCACGGGCTATCAATGCCAAACGATGACCAACTGCCTGTTTATCCTTGGGGTGAATATCATTTGCTTCGCCTTTATCTATGATTACCGCCATACCTGTATTTGCCACAGACAATGTACGGGTTTGTGCTTCGCGAAGTTCCGCCCAATCAGAATCAACCGGTTCCGGAGATACAGGTTTAAAATTGGCTAACTGTACAAAGTAGAACGGAAAATCCTTGCCCCAATCTTTACGCCAGTTCTCAATGACTAACGGGAAAAGTTCACGGTATTGGTAAGCACGTGAAGCGTTGTTTTCTCCCTGATACCAGATAGCTCCACGAATACCGTAAGGCACTAATGGGTGGATCATCGCATTATACAAAGATGTCGGCAGATTAGGATTCTCGGACATGTCTTTGGGAGGCATTCCCTCTTTACGGGCATCAGCCGCCACTTGATATTTCCACTCTCCTGCAAGGCTAATTTGCTCTCCATTGGCAGAACGAAGATAAAGATCGTTCGGCATGCCGCAACCACCGCCTGTATCTACAATACGAATGGCAAGACTCAGTTGTCCGGCTTTGACTAATTTACCGGGAACGGTATAATTACGCTGAATAGTATAACCAGTAGTGCGTCCTACTTCCTGACCATTCCAATACGTTATATCATTATCATCGATAGTTCCTAATATCAATTGAACCTTTTTACCTGCCCAGGATGCAGGAATATCAACGGTCCGGCGGAGCCAGATTAGTCCGTCAAAGCCATTAAGCCCCTGCTCCTCCACCATACCGGGAAATTTCATTTTTGCCCAGTTACTATCATCCAAAGAAACTTCTGCCCGTACCGGTTTCCCGGCAGCAAAACCTTCATCCACACGATTATTCCAAGCTTCCAAAGTTTTCAGATATTCCGCTTTCATCGCAGTTTTATCAGGCATGGCACGAACTTCCTCTACTACATTGCTAAAGTCCGGCATCTCTTGCAGCACTTTCCCACTTATCCAGGATTCTACATTTGTTCCTCCCCAGGAAGTATGAATCAGTCCCACAGGCACATTCTGCTTTTCAGAGATTTCACGACCAAAGAAATAGGCAGTAGCCGAGAAATTAGGAATAGTTTGCGGCGAACATACTTGCCAGCCATTATCACGGACTTTGATATCGGACTCCGGTTGGGTACTCGTCACATGTTCTACATGTAATAAACGGATATTGGGGTGATCAGCTGCAGAAACCTCTTTCTTATAGTTCATAATCTTTCCCCAACCTTCCAGAGGCATTTCCATATTAGATTGTCCGGAACATATCCAGACTTCACCAATCATTACATTTTTTAATACTAGTTTCTGTCCGTCGGTCAGCGTAAGTTCATAGGGTCCACCCGCTTCGGGGGTGCGGACAGAAAGTTTCCATTTACCCTCTTTGTCAGCCTGTGTCTCATACGTCTTTCCATCCCAGGAAGTTGTTACTTTCACCGTTTTCATCGGCTTAGCTTCACCCCATATAGGAGCATCTGCCTGCTGCTGCAGTACCATATTATCCGAGAACATCGGTGGCAATACAACCTTGGCAGAGATTGTACCGGATAACATCAGCAAAGCTGCAAATAAAATACATTTGTTTCTCATATTATTTAATTATTGATTTAAACAGAGGCATTGCAAACAGCCGCATTATAACACACAACCGCTCCAATGTCAGAAAGCAAAGATAAGTAGAATTTCATATTTGAAATAGCGTTATTGCCCTAATAAATGCAATAATCTTTCCATTTATCATGCTGAATGGAAAGATATTCCTACTTTTGCATAGAAATCAACGCGTTATTTTATGGTTTTAAATTACATTTGGGTAGCATTCTTTGTAATTGCTTTCATTGTGGCACTCATCAAACTTCTGTTTATGGGCAACACTGAAATTTTTACGGAGCTTGTCAACTCTACATTTACTTCCTCAAAAACGGCTTTCGAAATATCTTTGGGACTGACTGGTATTCTTTCACTCTGGTTGGGCATTATGAAGATTGGAGAACAAAGCGGTATGATTAATGCATTATCCCGCTGGTTAAGCCCTGTTTTCTGCCGCCTCTTCCCCGAAATACCGAAAGGACATCCTGCTATGGGTTCTATCTTTATGAACCTGTCAGCCAATATGCTGGGGCTCGATAATGCTGCTACTCCAATGGGATTGAAAGCTATGAAAGAACTTCAAGAACTGAACCCCCGGAAGGATACGGCGACTAATCCGATGGTTATGTTCCTGGTGCTCAACACTTCCGGATTGATACTAATCCCAATCAGTATTATGATGTATCGCGCACAAATGGGTGCTACACAACCTACTGATATATTTATCCCAATATTGATAACATCTGCTATCTCCACTCTTGTAGGAGTAATTGCGGTCAGTATCGCACAACGCATTAACCTTATCAATAAGCCTATTCTTATCCTCATTGGTTGTATCAGCCTTTTCTTCGCCGGATTGATTTACTTGTTTATGCGACTCGGTCGAGAAGAAATCGGTACATACTCCACGTTGATTGCCAATATCATTCTGTTCAGTATCATCCTACTCTTCATTGTATGGGGATTATGGAAGAAAATAAATGTATATGACGCTTTTGTGGAAGGCGCCAAAGAAGGATTTACCACTGCCGTCCGCATCATTCCCTATTTGGTAGCATTCCTAGTGGGTATTGCCGTATTCCGAACTTCCGGTGCAATGGACATGTTAGTAAGCGGCATCGGCTATGTAGTGGGATTGTTCGGCGTAGATACCAGCTTTGTAGGTGCTTTGCCAACTGCTCTGATGAAATCGCTGAGTGGTAGTGGAGCCAACGGATTAATGATCGATACTATGAAAGAATATGGTGCGGACTCTTTTGTAGGACGTATGAGTTGTGTAGCCCGTGGTGCCTCAGACACTACGTTTTATATTCTGGCAGTTTATTTCGGTAGTGTGGGTATCACCAAAACACGCAATGCTGTCACCTGCGGACTAATAGCGGACTTGGCAGGTATCCTTGCCGCCATCATCATCAGTTACATATTCTTCTTTTGATTTTTAATTCTTAATTCTTAATTGATATGGTTTCTTATCAGACAGACGGTGTAGAAATGCCCGCCATCAAAAAAAACAAAACAACGGAATGGATTAAGGCCGTTGCCGCAACTTATGAAAAAAGAGTCGGTGAAATCGCCTATATTTTCTGTTCCGATGAAAAGATACTTGAGGTAAACCGTCAATATCTGCAACATGACTATTACACCGATATTATCACTTTCGACTATTGTGAAGGCAATCGCCTTAGTGGAGATTTATTTATTAGCCTTGATACGGTACGCACAAATGCGGAGCAGTTCGGCAGCGATTACGAAACAGAACTGCACCGCGTTATTATTCATGGCATATTGCACCTATGCGGGATTAACGATAAAGGGCCCGGAGAACGTGAAATAATGGAAGAAGCAGAAAACAAGGCTCTGGCTATGCGATAAAGACAGTAAAAACAGAACGCTTGTGTTCCATCTGCACAACACTTGTGTTACACAAACAGAACACAAGCGTTGTATAGATGAAACACTTGTGTGGCTCAAAGGCTCTGTCAGCTACTTTGCCAAGTACTTCTCGGCACGTCCCGGAGAGAAGAGTTCCCACAAAGAGGCCACCGTCCAGCCCGGAGCAAAGATATCGTTGTAATATCCCTTACCATTACGACCGTAATCCCAGTTCGTGTGTTGGACAACCTCAGGGTAATAACCTACTTTGGAAACACCACACATATGACCCTCATAGGGAAGCAATTGACGCATGGAAGTGGAAATAACCTCAGCAAAGTCTGAGAAACGAGCCTCATTGAACTCCTTGGAAAGCCAATGTAACACATCAGCAAACTCAAAGATAAACACATCAATATGGTTATTCTCAACAGACACATTACCCCAGCCACGGGTCTTCAGACCGATATCACCCAACATCTGACCTTCGGCAAAGGGAACATCCCAGGTATAATACCAGGATAAGGCGAAATAAGCGGCCTTCCTGCAAAGTTCGGCATAATGAGCACGCTCCGCACCTTTAGTAACCAGAGCAAGGTAATAAGTGGCAGTAGCAGCATAAAGGGAAGCTTCCTTATCCTCACAATTAGCATCCAAAGTGGAAGAGAAATAATCGGATTTAGAGATAAGCTCATTTTCCAGATAATCAACAGTACGCTTGGCACTCTCCAGGTAACGTTTGTCCTTGAAATACTTGTAGGCCATTACCAAAGGCAAAGTAGCCGAAGGAGTACTGCCACCGGTACCGTCTACGATAGAGAAATCATCCTTGAACTTGCGGGGGAAGCTACCGTCGGCATTCTGAAGACGGAGGAAACTGTCCAGAATTACCTTCAGACGGTTCTCCCATTCGGGATGTTTACGCTTGTATTGCTTCTCGTAAGCCAGATAATTAAGAATGGCATACACACCTTCCGATTGGCGGCGGATACTGAGATTAGACTCTTTAAAGTCACGGTTATAATGGACAACCTCATTGAAAAAACCGGCAGGAGAGAAACCGTTTGAAAGATAAGTATCAAAGATACTGTTAGCACTGTTCACAAGTTCAGGACGGTTCTGTTGGAAACCGTATTCCAATGCATTGAAGGCATTTAGCAATGTACGGCCCACAAAGCCGACTTCGGCAACATCAGTACTGGCACAAGTGGCTGTCTTCAGCTCAACGCCCGAATAGTAATGGGTAGGAGTAGTATTCACATAACTCTCTACAAAGAAGTTGCTCAGTACATCTTTCATACGGTCCACCGTATAAGGGGTATTGACCGGTTGGGGACGGTTCGTGTCATAGCAGTACTCCCAGGTACGTTGTACGCACTCAGAGAAGTCGGAAGCATCAGTCTCGGACAGTTCCCAGGTCAGAGTTATGCTATCACCCTTGCGAAGCAGCTGGAAAGCCTCAACCGAAGGGGCAAGAGTCAGTTTACGGATATAAGTCTTGGGAGCTTCCTTATAAGGGAAACCATAGGAAAGGACAGTCATGCCACCTATGTTCTCGAAGCCGGTATAGCCGATGGAAGTCTCACCGGAGACTATGACCTCGCCTTCTTTGTGAGTAGCCAAAGCCTCCTTGTCAAACTTGTCAATACGGATGACTGACATGGACTTGCCTTTACTTGAATTGAAGGCGGCAGTCAGAGGAGTACTCAGACGGTCTTCGCGTACCAGCCAACTATCCGAAGTATGGAAAGAAGGAGCTTTTTCGGGAGAACGAAGATTCTGGCGGTACCAGAAGCCGGGCATGTAGAACTGGCAATCAGAATGACGGTATCCGGTTTTTACTTGCTCGCCATAATTGAAATAAACAGTATCCAAGGCCGTGATGACAACGTTAATACGCTGCTTGCCATCTTTATCAACTACCTGGCGGGTAATAACCAATGGCAACTGCTCGGAAGAGTGGCAGGTATACACACCGTCCTGCTGCTTCTGAAGTGTCAGTGAATAGTGTTGGGCGTCATTACCCGGAACTTTTAAAGAAATAGAGGTCGAAACATCTCCCAGAGAATGCTCCATAGCCCCTACATTTGTAATGCCCGCTAAAAGCATTACTCCAAAAAACAATCTCTTTAGTCTCATAATCGCATTTGTTTTATAGTTGTTAGAATACAGGTTTTTCTGCCTCTATTGATGGAGAAGTACCCTTTACAGATGGCCATCCATCTTTCCACTCAATCTTATCCATCAGCAACATACGTCCTTCGGGATTTTTTACGCTTACCGCATGATAGAAAAACCAATCATTACCGGCATTATCCGTCACAATCTCAGAATTATGGCCGGTGCCTACAAAAGCACTATTCTTATGAATCAGGATTTCATGTTTATTGTCGAGCATATTCCCGCCCTTTTTATCAACATAAGGGCCGAAAAGATTTTCTGAACGTCCTACTACTGTTGTATATGTGCTGTTCAATCCTTCACAGCAAGTACCTATTGAAGCAAAAAAGTAGTAATAACCATCCTTCTTATGAATATAAGTGCCTTCATAGGCAGTTCCTGCCACTTTTTGGGGTGTAGCACCTTCTTTAAGGGAAAGTCCATCATCTGATAGTTCGATAGCATAAATGCCCCGGAAACTGCCCCAAAACAGATATTTTTGTCCTCCTTCCTCTATATAGAAAGGATCAATAGAATTCTGCACATTGATTTCATTGCTACGAAACATTTTTCCATGATCCTTAAAAGGGCCTTCGGGCTTATCGGCAGTAGCACATCCGATGCCACAGGTCCACTCGCCTCCCCAAACGGACATGGAGTAATAAAGCACGTATTTATCGCCTATTTTATTAATATCAGGCGCCCATAATCCTCCTTTTGGTTCAAAGTCCGGGCGAGTATCATTTGTAAAAGCCGTACCTACATATTCCCAATCTACTAAATTTTTGGAACGATGAATAGGCAGATTACGAATATTTTCGGTAGCATATAAGTAAAAATAGCCATCCTCTCCTTTGATAACAGAAGGATCAGGCAAACTATAGTTTATAACCGGATTATAATATACATTCTTCGGTTGATCTACCGGATCATCTTCCGCTTTTGACGATGATGAAGAACATGCCGTCAGGCAACATAATGCCGATATTATAAAGAACTTTTTCATCAGAACAAATATTTATGATAAAAAGAAAATGGAGGTATATTTCTCACAGCGATTCACCATTCTGACTTTGCCGATCTATATACCTCCAATATTCTTTCTGCACTATAGCGAAAGTGACTGATTAAATTTTATCTTCATCAGCTACGGCTTCTTCCCAAGTATTCCATATAGGAGTAGCAGGGTCGTATTCTGTATAACCTACATTCTGCCACAGCTTGGCATTTTTATTAGCCTCGATAGCATTATAAGGAATCGGCCAATAAATATTATGCTTACCCATAATGAAATTAATGTCTGTCTTAGTGGCATCAACATGAATCGTTACACCCTTATTGTACATGCCTTTGCGTACACAACGTTGATACCAATAACTACCACCTTCCAGATCTGTACCGGTTTGTTTGTCAAAAGTTTCCACATTATAGGTATTGCCCCATTCATCAGGTCTTCCACTGCGAGCCAGACAGAGAGATACACGAGTCAACTCTACATTACGCCACTCTTCATAGAAAAGCTCACGTGCACGTTCGTCCATGATATCACCGATAGTCACATTGCCGGTATAGAGTTCAGAACATTGTGCACGTTTTCTGATGATATTCAGGTCATCCTTGATAGTCGGATCACTCGGATTAATGTAGAATTTAGCTTCAGCACGAAGTAAGTATGCTTCTGCCAAACGATAGAGATACCAATCGGCAACACTACCCTCAGTAGCTCCTTCAAGACCATTATTTTTAATCAAATTTTGGTTGACCACATCATCCAGACAGAAAATGTAATGAGGCACATCAAACCAGCGTCGAATTGTATCGGAACACAACAATTGTCCCTTTGCGGTAATCAGCACAGGTTCTCCGTCTTTTACACCCCAAAAATCTCTGTCGGAATGAAGCATAATGTTCTGTCCATAAAATTCGGAGTCTACATTGTTACAACGCAAATTTTCCATGTGCATCCAGTTTCCGGTTTCTGCACTATGGCGCAAATCCGTTTCATCCATCTTGCCATTTACAGCCCACAATCCATCCTGATAGAAAGTACTGGTACGGAAAGTTGCAATACCACGTCCTAGCCCACGCATATAGTCATATTCCACACGGTATTTGCTGTTAGTACGGTCAAGGTTGTACAACGCCTGTTTACCGTCGGGCATCTTGATTCTACCATCAAAGAAGAAAGGATACATGATACGCATACTTAGCATCGGAATAAACGATTCAGCCGCCGCTCCACGATTAGGCATACCCATAATAACTTCCTTGTTAGCGCTAATCAGTTTGTTCTCCGGACGGTGCAAATCCCAAATCACGTTGCGTGTAATAGGCCAAGAGGCTGGTTCACCACCTTCAAAGAAGGTACCGAAGTTATTTGTCATCAATGAATAACCGGACTGGTCAATCAGAATATCCAGCTGTTTCTTTGCGTCTTCATATCGGCCAAGGGCTAAATAGAGCTTGGAAAGTAACATGCGGCAGGCCCCCTTATTCACCATACCGACGTGTTGCATATCCTTTTGTTCGGGTACCCACTGAACGGCAAACTCCATATCAAGCGTCATCTTCTCCAGAATTGCATCCCTGTGAGTAGAATGGTAACTCAATTTAGGAGATGATGTCAATTTAGTAAGTAAAGGCACATGCCCATACTGGAATACCAATGCATAATATCGATAAGCACGATGGAAATAGGCACGACCAATATATTCTTTCTTTAACGTCTCATCCATAGGGACACCATCTATAAATGAAAGTATTGTATTGGCATTTCGAACACCTTCATACCCTTGTCGCCAAAAGAAATAGATGCTGTTTGTACGACCTAAGTTTTTTTCTGTAGTCTGGTCGCTATTGTAACGCAACATATTATCTACATTATCAAGGAATCCCGATTTATCAGTTGCAGCAGGCATCATCAAATCAGAGAAAGTGTATTCTGTAGCCAACGCCATCATCTCACGAGAATCTTCGCTCACATAGTTTCTCTTCAACTGACGATCGCAGATAGCCAATACAGACCTAATACCATCTTCTGTAGTAAACACTTCACTAGGTTTGAACATGGTTTGCGGATCAGGTTCCAAAAAGCTTTCTTTACAACCGGTCAGCACCATTGAAGCTCCGGCCATCAGGATAAATCCCTTGCAAATAAATTTTTGAATATAGTTTTTCATATTTATTCTTGAGTTAAAAGATTTAGAATGTTAAGTTAAGTCCCAGTGTCCAAATACGAGAAGCATAATTGCCTGTTTCCGGGTCACCATAATATTCCCAGTCCTTAGAGCCCCATACAGCAGCATTCCGAACTGTAGCATATACCTTAGCACGTTCAATATCTACTCTTTTTGTCCATTGTCTGGGCAATGTATAGCCTATTGAAATATTTTCTAAACGGACAAAAGAACGGTTATAAAGTCTGCGGGCTCCTCTGGCGCCTTCAGGACCTTGTGCTTCAATACGCGCATATTTATTGCTTGGATTATCTACTGTCCAATACTCTTTAGCTTCTTTATTCACTAAACGGTAAGTCATACCACCACCATCGTCGTCATTGTTCAGATACATACTTTCCAAACTCTTATGACCCATACGAGAGTAAATATTGATAGATAATGTCAAATCTTTCCACAAAGTAAAGTCATTACGTAATGCCCAAGTTACGGGAGCCGCCGTTTGTCCTTGGAATACTTTATCATCATTGTTATAAATAACCTTCTTCAGATTTCCATCAGCATCATATTCATCGTTAGCCGGATTGTTCCATACCTTTGGATCACCCGGAACCTGACCATATATTTTTGCTTCCTCTACTTCATCTTTCTGCCAAATACCGGTCACTTTATAGTCCCAAATGGCACTGATAGGTCTGTCAATAAACCAGCCATTACCCACGTAATCAGCTTCTTTTTTACCAATCACATTGCCTGAAGCGTCCAATATATCTTCATAATCACCATATAGATGTTTAATACGGTTCTTATTGTATGAGAGGCTAAATGTTGTGCTCCATTGGAAATTCTTATTATCAATATTCAACGTGTTCAAAGCAATTTCCAAACCATTGTTATCAACTTGTCCCAAATTGGTCGTGATACTTTCAAAACCTGTAAAGTTAGGCAAGCGCTGTCCCATAATCATATCTTTGGTACTCATACGGTAATATTCCAATGTACCGGTTATACGATCATTCAAGAAACCAAAGTCTAAGGCAAAATTCCAAGACTGTGTCTTCTCCCACTGTAGCCCCGGATTCTCCATGCGTTGAGCCATTAAGTAACGCATCAAGTATAAATCGCCAGAAGATGTAATATAGCCCTGCATCTTTCCACCACCCGGATAGAGGTTAGCAAGAGCTTCATAAGGATTAGCCAGCGAACGGTTACCATTCTTACCGAAAGATACACGCAATTTACCAGTACTCATGATGTGAGTGTACGGCTGGAAAAACTTTTCATTAGAGAAAGTCCATGCCAAACCACCGGAGGGGAAGTAAGCGTAAGGATTAGAAGAACCGAAAGCCGAATAACCATCGCGACGCATAGTGAAAGTAGCCATATAACGATCATCATAAGAATAGAACACACGCCCCATTAAACCATCAGCAGTCTGATGTGAGTCATCACTTCTAAACGAACTTGCTGACTTATCACCATTTTGTGTATTGTGGAATCCAAGTACATCAGATGGCAAAATGTTACGGGCTTCAATACGGTCTGACCAATACTGACGTTCTTCAGCTTCTTGTGCCAGTGTCAAAATAACATGATGTTTATCGGCAAAAGTATGATCCCAAGTAATGGTATTATTCAAAGACCAGTCGAAACGTTTAGCTTGTTCACGATTCACTCCACGGTCAGTTGGTTTAGAATTCGGCCGTTCAGCAGACATGAAGTAACGGTCATGGAAATACTGAAGACGCGGAGCAGCATTGAATGTATAAGTAATACCAAACGGTAATTTCAATTTCGCATTAAAAATCGTATTGAATGTAGTATATCCTTTTTGCAATTCCAAAAACTGTTTTTCGTAATACCAGTTTGTCAGATTGTTACGGTCATACTGGAACATCAAAGGGTCTTGTACATAATTACCTTCATCATCCTTAAATACTGCGTATGGACTATTTTCCATGAAACCACCTTTATTCATACCAATTTCACCATCTGAACGATCCTGGAAATTGATGTTAGCACCTATTTCAAACCAATCAGTCACTTTTGCATTCAATTTGAAATTACCACGAATAGCACGATAAGTATCATCTACAAAAGCACCTTCATTACGCAAGTAACCTAATGACATATAATAGTCAATCTTCTCACCTGCACCACTGATACTAGCATTATAATCTTGGTTGAATCCCAGACGGAATGCTTTGTCCTGCCAGTCCATTACCTTACCGGACAAAAGATTATCCATCAAAGCTGTATTAGGTCTAAATCCCAAACGTCTTGCCCAAATACTCAGGTCTGATTCCCCTTCATCATTGGTAGTATAACCTCTCCATGCTTCCAAAGACACATCGTCAAGGTTATTAGGATTGCGGAAGTAACCCGGTTTTGAAGTATATTCATTACCCGGTCTTGAGTAAGCGGCATATTCACCGGTTTCAGCATTTACACCATACGTATTTTTTTCTTTCCAGTCTACATAATGTTGCAGATATGCTTCCGGACTCTGCCACCTGTCGCGATAAGCAGCTTTTTGAGTCAATCCGATGCTAGCTGTAAAATTGATTGTCGGTTTACCCTGCTTACCCTTTTTGGTAGAAATAATGATAACACCATTCGCAGCGCGTGCACCATAAACAGCAGCAGCAGAAGCATCCTTCAACACGTCAATCTGTGCTATGTCATCCGGATTAATTTCAGAAAGCTCACCATAAAAGAACATTCCATCAAGAATAAGCAACGGGTCATTGTGCCCACCATCGGTATAAACTGAACGCTGACCACGGATCTTCATTGAGCCACCACCTTTAGCACCGGCATCACTTTCACCATATCCTACCGTCAAACCTGGTGTACCACGTAAGACATCTTGTACTGTCTTGGGATTATCATTAGCTATCTTGTCCGGACGTACTTGTACTACAGAACCCGTAAGGTCTTTCTTACGCATCGAACCATAACCTACAACTACCACTTCCTCCAGAGCCTGAGAATCGTCTTTCAATACAACATTCAGAGGTTGTCCTTTATACTCCACTTCTTGGGTCACCATACCAATATAAGAAATTACAAGTGTAGCACCCTTTGGTCCATTTATTGAAAAGTTACCATCGATATCGGTAATGGTACCTGTAGAAGTTCCCTTTACCTTAATATTCACACCCAACAAAGGTTCCTTATTAACATCCGTTACAGAACCTTTTATTACAACATTCTGAGAATGTGCTGCAAGTGCAAACACGCAAAAAAATAAAAATAAGATTTTCTTAGACATGTTTTATAGATATTAGATTAGAAATACTACGGAAGATGAATATTCCGTATTTTTTATTAATACAGTGTATTGCAAGCAAATTTTTAGCTAGCAAATTAGATTAATCAAAAATTGTCTCTCTTTATACCATAGGCTTATTATTAGATTTAACATTAAACGAAATTTCTGTTTTCACGAAGCAAAATTATCTCTTTATAAGAAAAAACAATAGAACGATCTTTTCAAGAAATGCAATTATAAAACCAAAATATGCCCATACAGACATTTCTCGACAAGACTATAATATCTATTTTCTAAATAGCGAAACTTTTGATAAAACTGCATACTATTTAGTATGCAGTTTCTCTTCAAGCATCTTAATGAAATATCCGCCTACCACCGAACGGGCTTGGAAGCCTCGTTGTTTCGGACTGTCTGTAAAGACCCAATCAGACATTGGAATGCGGTCAACAGTCTCATTCATAAAGCTATAAACCGGATCAACAAAACTTTCAAAAGTAGTCTTATCCTTAGCCATAGTGGCTGTCCAGATAATCCAGTCAGTCTTGGTATATGTTTCACGACTGTCAAGTGGCAAACCATAGCGATTTTGCTTGGTCAGATAGTATGCAATTTCCGTTTCAGCTACTTTTTCCGGGAATATCTGCCAATTCATCAATTTATCCCATACCAAATTATACTTCTGACTCCAAGTGCCTGCCTTATCAAATGTCAAACGGTAGTGGTCGCCATCATCGGCCATCTCTACCCATTGGGCAGCCATTTCTTTTGCTTTATTTGTATATTTCTCAGCGACTTCAGTCTTTCCCAGCATATTGGCCAAATAACCATAAGCAGCAATACCCAATATAGCTTTTATAGAAAGATTCGCATTGTGAGCAAAGTGTCCTGCAAAATCATCTGTACAGAGTTGGTTTCCCGGATCTTGACCATATTCTACCAGATAATCAGTCCAGGTGGTCAATGTAGCCCAGTGACGGTTTGCATAGTCTGCATTTCCTTCTATGGCAGCAATGGCAGCAGTCACCAACAACATATTACCACTCTCTTCCAGAGGCATATCGCCACCGTATGTCTGTCCGTTAGCCAACGGATAAGTACCTACGTCATGGGCAGCAAACGGTTTTGTCCATTTACCACTTTCACTGTAGTAGAAAATATGATTAAGCAACCCTTTGGCCAATTCCGGATTATAAAGTAAATATAAAGGAGACGAAGGATATGTAATATCAACAGTTCCAATAGAACCGTTACTGAAGTTCTCCTTAGAAAGGAACAATAATTCACCGTTCGGAGCTTCTACAAGTTTATGGGCAGCTATAGATTGGCGATAAGCTAATACACAAAGTTCAGCATACTTACGACCGCCCACTGCAGTAGCTTCCTCCATCAATTTCTTATCAAAAGCAGCACAATCCTTCATCAGTTTCTGATAGTCAACCGCAGCTTTCTGGAACTGAGATACAATAGTTTCTTTCCCTGAGCGATTCCAATAAGGACGCAAATTGTCACCAAAATATTGGATGGAGTAAATATCATCATATCCCAGCATCAGATAACCATCAGCATTCTTTGTTTCACCTAACGAACATACCAAGGCTAATTTATCATAACCATCAGTAGCCGGTGCATCTAATTTATTCTCCAAAAAGCTCTTACGTAGAGTCTTGCCATCGCCGATACCATAAGTCGCATTATCCTTTTTACCAGCTAAATAAAAATAGCCCCAGTCAATCCGGACATCATCCCCTCTCTTTTTCAGAATCTCCTGACTCTGGCTTCCGGTACGTAAAAGCAGCAAATCGCCTTCTTCAAAACTACCAGCTATAGATTTCTGATGAGGTACATCAACCGCCCATTGCGGAGAGGCCTCGAAATACAAATCCACCTGATGCTTTTTACCATCTCTGGAAACAACTTCATACGAGAGATAATTAACCGGACGAGTCATTAAATCCAGATTATCCATAAACAAAGGAGCTGTAAAAGTCAGTTTCAGATCAACTGGCCCACAAATAAATGTATAATAGGTTTGCATAGCTTGTACATCTACCGAAGTTTGTTCTGCAGTCTGTTCAAAACAATGATAGTTTTCCTGTTCAACCAATAGTCCAAAGTCCAGCAAGGCATTTCCCACACGATTGTAGCAATACGCAGCTATCAGATTCTTTCCCTTTTTCAAAGAAGCGGCCACTTCATCCGAAAGTTTCACCTGGGCATGCTTCTTACAAGCATTACCTGTATCCACCACTTTGACACCATTGATATAAATAATTACGTCATCATCGTGTGAATAATCAAGGTATACACTCCTACCAGCCAAATCTTCCTGAAGATCTATAGTTCTGCGTACCCAAATATACTTTTCACTCCATTGCGTCTTGGCAGTATGCTCATTTTCCATGGTTCCAAAAGCAGCTTTGCCTTCTTTCCATCGACTATCATTAAAGTCCATATTCTGCCACCCTTCAGCCGGTTGTACCACTGTATATTTCGCTACCCAGTCTTCCTGCTCCGAATTGGGAACCACAGAATTCAATTCGAGTTCTTCCGCTCCCATGAAACGGTAAGTTTGTCCGTCTACTTTAGCTACGCCAATCAGAGGAAAGCTCTTGCCGGTCCAATGTTTCACTGCACCATCATACAAGTTATCTTGAAAAGCCCATGCACTCGTATAAGGGTCAATAGTAACCAACGGATAGGCAGGCGCACGCAATTCATTCTTCACATGCTGCTCAGATTGGGGTGAGGTACATCCCGCCAAGGTAGCAAATCCCAGCAATAGCGTCATCAATCGTTTCATAAAATCCAAAAGTTTATCTTAATTATTCATTAGTTATTTCACAACTACAGGTCGGATAACTGTTCCATGAATTGATGCTATCCCCTTATCTGAGAGAGTAAGATCCTTGATATAGGAAGAACGAGGTTGTACCTTCTCTTCACTGGCATGAGCATGAAATATGTATTTATAGCTTCCGTCTTCGCAGATAAAAGGAGCACCATGGCCAGTACCCGACAACCTCGCAGTCTGATCCATATCTCTCCTGAGAATGGGATTTCCACTATATTTCTCCCAAGGTCCGAAAGGAGAATCCGAGGTGGCATAGCCTACAGCATAATCCTTACTTTCAAAATGATTGGCTGAGTAAAGCAAATAATAGACTCCATTCTGCTTCAATATGGAAGGTCCCTCAGCTACAGTAGCCTGTTTACGTTCCCATTCATCCTGCGCTTCAATACACTTCGTCAATGTTTCCTCTTTCAAGCTTTTCAAATCAGAATTCATTTCTGCACACCAAATGACGTTTCCACCCGTAAAACGGACAAAATAGAGATATGCTTTACCATCGGAATCTATAAAAAGAGAAGGGTCAATATTCTTTTCACTACCAAAGAGAGGCTGCTTCACATCCTGCACAAACGGTCCTTCAGGCGAATCGGAAGTAGCAACACAAACCTGTTCGTTTACTGTATAGAACATATAAAACTTCTTCAACGATTCTACATAATAAACTTCAGGTGCCCAATAGCCTTTATTCCCCCAAGAATCTTCGGGTGCCAAAGCTAAATTGCGGTTCCGATGCCAATGTTTTAAATCGGTAGAAGTATAAACTTCGAACCCCCGGACATTTGTTCCATATGCATAATAGCAATCCTGGTAAAAGAGTACATACGGGTCTGCTATAGGCAAACGTTCTTCCAGTACCTCAAAATCATCATCTGTTGATGTAGGAGCAGACGGCTTTGTAGAATTTCCACAAGACGTCCATATAAAAAACAATAAGAAAAGTATTAAATGTGTTTTCATAAAATTGATATTTTCATGGTGATACAAAAGTAGAGAATCGAAAACACACAGGATAACAGAAAAGATTCAACGTATGGAATAATTACGTCAATTGCATCTTAGGACGCCTCCTTGACTGGATAATTACTTTTTCTGACGCAATTCTTACTTTTCAGGAGTATACATTTCTCTTCTTATACCACCATTTTTGTTTGTCATGTCTTTTATACTATGATAGAAATAGCATATATATCAAAGCAAAGAAAGATTTTAAAGATCAAGAATCAAACGTGGGCAGAATTCTACCTTCAAAAGTTCACGCTGACGAGCATCAGCTACGAATAAACTAGTCGACAACACCTCACCTACAGCTCCGTTAGCCGTAACAACTGCTACTTCCCTTTTCCCCTCTACCAGTTTTCCACTCTGAGGATCGATAATATGTTTCCGCTCATGCGAATCATTACCCGAAGTTGTGAGACATTCATTTTTAAGAAATATTTCCGGCCATTCTTTCGCTTGCGTGACAGCACTTTGTCCGAAGTTAACCTTCCACCCATCAGCCAATGGATGATGCCCCAAAGCCAATACAGAACTATTCCCCATATTAACCAATGCATTCTCTATTTCATATTGCTGAAGTAGCTCCCGTATCTTCTCCAAAGCATATCCTTTCAAAAAACCGGAAAGATTGATAGTCACTCCAGGTTGCAAAAAGAAGAGAGTATGTTCCTGAGGTGAGAGTTGAATACTATAGATAGAATTACGTGTATAATTAGCCGAATGAATAGTGACATCGAAACATCCGTCAGTTCGAGTATAACATTCTACACAGAAAGCAAGCATATCATAAAGCTCCTTACTGACCGGTTGTGGTTCCGTGGCTGCTGCACGGTTCAAATATGCCAGTTCACTCTCTACATCATAATAATTTGCCATCTTTTCCAAACGGCATAGCATTTCATGGACAGCACCGACCACAAACATCAAGGCCTCTTCACCTTGCTTGCTACACAGCACTATATCAACGCGTGTATGCATCGATGGAAACCAAGCATAAAGCAGTCCACCGTGGACAGATGAGAACTTATAAAGATGTTGAATTACATTCGACATTTTCAAATCTGTGTTTCTTAAGAGAAAAATGAAAAAGGCAAGCCACAGTGTTGCAACTTGCCCTTTTCGAAGACATAATATTAATTATAATTCTTTGATCTTTATATTCTTAAACCAGACTTCATCTCCATGATCTTGCAAAAGGATATTTCCTGACTCATGATTTCCGAAATTAGGCCAATTTTTATACTTGCTATAAGCAACCAATGCATCCCACATTTCATTCTGACGTGTGTATTCAATGAGCTTCACACCATTCAACCAATGTTCTACGTGATCACCTTTCA
>OGIH01000987.1_pt1 | contig 17519 bp, 31 predicted proteins | sample 1571721 | NCBI WGS metagenome assembly OGIH01 (sample SAMEA2582068, study PRJEB24529) | metagenome | biome: Human gut stool | place: China | collected 2011
CTCCACAGCCAGTTAAATATCCCCATCCTCTGATAAGAAATACTTTATTTTCATTGAAGTATATGTATGGAGGTTTATACTGTATCTTTTCTACTTTTGCTTTTTCATTAGAATCTCCATTCAATATATCACAAACTCTCTGTAGGAACTTTTCTCTTGCATCCTCTCCTCCTGAAATATTGGCACATAAATCCATAGCCATCTTATCTTCGGAGGTCATTATTTTAATTCCCCACCATTGTTTGAACGGTGGTTTAAATATTTCTAATGGATTTGTATTCTCATTAATCTTTAAATTTTTTGTCTCCATATTCATTTATTTTATTATATAATTTAGTAACATACACTAGTTCATTATAATAATCCTCAGTAAAAGTAGATAAATTCTTTTCATTAAAGATAATATTCTCTAATTCACATTGAAGTTCTTCAGGAAGATCATAGAATTCAGATCTTATTTTCAATGTGTTCAACAACCTTCTGTCAATATCTCCTAAAAGACTAAAATATTGTTGATTGAATTCTCTATACCGTTTATCATCTGATAATTTTAATTCTTTTAACTTATCTTTATAATATTTTTCAATCTCTAATCTTTGATTAGAATACCAATTTATTATCTCTGAGATAGATCCAGATATTGTTAATTCGTCTGGACATACTGATTTAAATTTTACCTCTAAGTTCATTGAAAATATAATAATTAAAATAATATAAATTAGGGACATCATCTAAGCCTAATTTAAGTTCATTCCCTGAATAGATAATTGGATTATTATAGCTAACTAATGATATGCTATTACTATGGTATCTCACTTCTCTAGGATAATATAAAATATTAATATTATCTAGATTAAATCTTGAAATAATTAGTTTTAGAATACTATCTGGAAGTTCTATATAGGTATTGTGCAATCAAAAATCTTCATTATCAAAATTTAATCCATGTATTCCAGGAAGATGATGACCTACAAACTTAAATATTAGCTCTATTAATTGTTCATCTGTAAGATAACATGAGCTATCTACATAAATACTAGAATGTCCAGTCATATCATATTTAACCAAGATAACTTCTTGGTAAAGATCTGGATCGAATATGCAAAAGTTAAATCTCATTAGAATTTCATAATATCTTCCTCTAAGATCATTTTCTAGTCTTGATTTATTTAATAAAAATTTTAAATTATGACATACTCTTCTACGAAATTTGTAGAATATATCTTTTGAGTTTACTTTGATTAGCCTGACATCTCCTTTTACATTTCCCTCTAATAGATTCTTAAAGTCTACTTCAGATATTATATAAAATCCATTATATTTCTCTAATTCCATCTTAAAATTTTCTTCATATCAAACTTAAGGCTTTGGAGGTTTAGGTCTAGTCTTACTTCTGATATAATCCTCAATTATATCAGAGTAATTGAATGTTATATAATTATCTGGAAGTAAGTGAATATTTCTTCTAAGATCTTCTACACATAACCTGAAGTCCTTAAGTATATTTGGATACCTTATTACTCTTATTCCGTGATATCTAAATAGGTACCTATCTTTTATCTGATCAAATTTCTTATCATGTAGGTTAGAATCTAACTCAATAGCAATTCCTTTAGTTGGGATATAGTAGTCAATGAGATAATATGATCTGTCATTTTCCTTAGCTCTATTGATCACTACAAATTCCTTAATGATAGGTATCTGAAAATAATCAACATCAACTAGTGCATCAAATTTATGAGCCTGAACTGATCTGTGATTTAATTGATACTTCCTAGAATACACCGAAGAATTTAGTACTTTCTTGAAATCATAGTATTTAGTTTTATCTTTTGTCTTAATCCATCTAGGAAAATCAATTGTCCAGTTATCTATCCTGAAAGTTAAGTTATTCTTATTCATTTAATAGTATAATTTTATGGTTAAAAATAAAAAGAGACAGATTTAAATCTGTCTCTGTATTAAGTTATTTATATTGAATAGCTTGAAGTTTAGGGTTTAAATATATGAAGAGGATTGTATCAATCCTCTTCGATGACAGGTATTATATAATACCTGTCAATCATTTAAGGCTTAAGATTAATCAAAAATGAGGGATCCATATTAGTCTCTTAAGGAAGCTAAAAATGAGGGAAGATTATAATTTATTAAACCTATTAACTATAGTCATTTCTACTCCTAACTTCCTCAAATAATTAATGAGTGGGTAATATTTAATTGCTTCTTTTCTACTAACTGGAATCATCTCATAAATTTCATCCAATCCTATATTAAAAGAGTATTTTAATCCTTGTCTTATACTTAATGATATATTATTATCATAGTTACTAAGGATCTGTATCTGATTTTTCCATTTATCTCTAATATTTAGATCACCTATATAACTGCTATTATCTGAGGATTTATCTAATAGGTAATTATTAAGGTCGTTGATTATAGACGGACTCCAATCATCAGTAAAGAATATATGTATCTCCTCTTTATTATGCTTCCTTATCCTAGTTCTACATACTGCTTGAACTAATTGATGAAGTAAGAAATTCTTAGGACTACAATTTGATCCTAAATCTTGATTTATCTCTATAACTGCACTGTTAGGTACATGAAATTCTCCAAGAAATACTATACTATCATAATCCATAAACTCATTTGTAGCTCTATCTAAGCCTGATTGATAATGAATGATACTAAATTCTTTATTAGTTCTACCTAGTAAATAATCTTTAATATATTCGGTAAAACTAAAATTTTCGTTTATTTCAGTATTAAATACACTATTAGATTCGTCAGTATCAGAATTATTTTTCAAATTCTTCCAAGTAACTATTAATACTTTATCTACATCAGGTCTTTGAAATACATTTAGAATCATATTATCTAATGTATTGTTAATTCTACTAAAAATCTGGATTTTATCATCTTCAGACTTTATACTATCAATTCTTCTTGATATTGATATAGGAATTTTATTTATATCTATTGGAGAATTATACTTTTCTTCAGTGGTATATACTTCAATTAGATCATTATTTGAATATAGTATATCTCCAGTTCCTTCAAAAAGAAGAATTCTAGAGTATCCGTTATCTAAACTTAATAAATTACAGCTTATACTTATAGGATCATTATTTGATTTGATATATTTATAGTAGTTTTTATGTATATTACTTATTATTAAGTCCCTCCTTAATTCTGCTGGCTCAGAAGTTGATACAGTTATCTGAAGATTTTTATCAACTTTTTCCATTCTAGTATATACATCTTTAGCTATCATGTAATTTTCATACCTAGTATAGCTATCTATAATACTACCATTTCCCTGCCTATCATATCTGACATTTGATACAGTCATCCCTAATAGACCTAGTTCAGTTTTTGTTATACTTTTCTTCAATACTCCACACCTAGGTAATTCATCTATAAATATGTATTTTCTAGGAAGAGGAACCATTGAAGAATTTGATGTCCATACTCTATCATATACATTCAAGAATTCAGGGCACATTCTATTCAAGTTATATCCTATTAGTAGCTCAGGATACTCATGAAATAATTTATGATGAGTACAAATTATAATTTTCTTATTTTTGAACTCATATGGATTTTTATTCCAAGTATCTAAATCTACTCCATTATTGATTCTACCTGATTCGTCACATCTAGGTGAATTATGTATTGATGCTATATCTTCTAATTTTAATATATTTCCAAATGCATCTTCTAATCCTACTGCATTCTTCACAATCCAGTCATACATTTCATCACATTCCTTGATTGTTGATGCAGCATATAAGATACCATCACTATTTAATGAACGAATCATTCTTTTTATTATAGTAGTCTTCCCACTTCCACAACCTGAGGCTATTATTTTAACTCCTGGAGTGTTATTTATACTTATTTCTCCAGTTAGAAAGGACATTTGATTTATTAATCCTATCCTCTCATCGTAAAAGATCTTGTTCATAATCTTTCTAAATAATTTTTAGTTAATATTTATTTATAGTGAACCTTTATCATATATCTTTTTATTAGTAGTATCTACTCCAGGGAGGCTAGCTACTTCCTCCCTGATATGAGTATCTACATTTAAAATTGAATAAGATATTTTACGATTAAAGGCTTCACAGCTTCGTTCTTTATACCTCATTGAAGAGCATATTTCATATTTCAAAATAATATAAAGATAAAGAAGAATTAAACTTTCCATCTAATTCTTCATTACTAAGGGTTTCAAGCGTTTCTACAGCTCTTTTGATGAAAAAAAATAAAATGGAAGACATTTTAATCTTCCATTTCACTATATCCTTTCCTTCCTAGTAATCCGTGACCTTTTACTGATTGAATTACTATTTTAAATACTAAAATTTTACTAGGGCTATCCTGAGAAACTTCAGGCTTATAGATTGCATAGTTAACTCTGTGATAAGTGTCAACTCCTTTATCACTAAATACCTTCTTACTATATAATAAGAATTTATTTTTCTTATTATAATCACCTAACATATGAGTTTCTCCTCCATTAGGACCATCTTCATACATAAATCCATCTCTAATATCTCTTATCAATAATCTCATTTTCTTAGAATACATTAGTACAGATGGATCTTTCATATCTGACTCATATTTCTTACTATATTCTATATTAACTCTAATAAGATTTATTCCATGATCATCCCATCTAATCGGATCTATATAAGATCTTGCAAATCTTTTAACTTTATACATTTAATCAACAACTTTAAATTCTTTCTCTTCTAACACTTCAGTACCATCAGATAACAATTTTCTGATCCTTCCCATCTTAGGATTTGTTACTCTTTTAGCTTCTTCTCCTGTCAATAATGAAGAGTTCTCTTCATCATCCCAATCAATTTCTATAGTTTTTCCTGATTCAGTTTTATAAGTTTTCTTTCCAACCAAACCCATTTTTATCCTTTCTTCTTTACTTACTGGCATAATTTTATTTTTTTTTATTATATTAGTATATATAATTAGTATCTATAAAAATTCCTCTATTACTCCGTTATCTGAACTTCCATTCATTACATATATGAAATTAGTTAATATATCTTTTAAACGTTCTTTACTCAATATTATCCTTCCTCCCAGTATTAATGGTATTGGATTTGGATATACTATATCTCCTTTGTCATTTATCTTTATGTCATTTATTTCAGTCTTTCCTGATAGTACTGCAGATAGTAATCTGAATAATTTAACATAATACTCGTTTGAATACTGAAAATTGCTCATCGACTTAAGACTGGGATATTTTCCTCCCTTTTCAGTAATTATAGATCTCTTAACTGAGTCAATGAATAGCTCAGGATCTTTTATTTTCATCCTAGAGATTACATCTGATCCAATATATCTCTCTACATATTCTTTATCTAATACTGATATGAATGAATGATATGAATATATGTCACTGGATGGGTTTACAACCATCATTATATCTCTTACAACTTTTTCTATCCAGTGAGGGATATCTTCTGGATCAATCCAGTACATCTCCATGCACTTTATTATCTCCTTGCAACTGCTAGAACTTAATTTAACTAATAGATCAAAATCATTTCTTCTATTAAATATTCTTTCTTCTAGTTTTCTTCCACCTTGCCTAAATATTTTCATATTTTATTAAATTAAACTAAGGAGGAAACTAATCCTCCTTCCAACTAACTTTTATTATCTTCAATTATCATCTACTTAATATATCATAAGTTACTTTATGATTTTTAATATCTTCTTTTACTAATCTCTTAACATCAGGAAATTTATATTTCTTTCTAGAATTAGGATTAAATTCTTTTTGAACTTCTGCTTCTTGACTTAAAATTCTTTTCATTTTATACATAATAATTTTCTTTATTTCCTTTAATTACACCATTAAGGCTTTCAAGTGATATTAACCTTCTTTTAATGCAGACTCCGCTTAATAGGAATAAAAATAAAAGAGGGCGAATGCCCTCTAATTTTAGAAATCAATTATAGTATTTTTATTAATGTTCTTATCTATATTATAAGATTTATTTAGTTCTCTTTCTGCACATAGAATTCCCTTCCTTATCTCTAAGTTTAAGCTCAGGTAAAATGCCTCATCTCTTAACGAATCAGCAGCTCTCTTCAAATCTTTCTTTAAATATTCTATATTAAATCCAAGCATATGTTTGTCAGTTATATTTACTGGAGTAAGTCCATGCTTATTTGCCAAAAGTCTTATTATTCTAAGTTCAAGTAATCTAGACCAATGTTTAGTCATGTTGTCTTGAACTTCAAAGTAAAATCCTACTTTATCATCCATATCAAATGGAATCATCCAAAAATTTTCTCCTTCAATAGAACTTAATATATCTCTTGTTTTACTGCCTAGATATTTTATAGAACCTCCATCTTTAAGTTTTATCGTAGCAAATCCTACTGATTTATTATAGGTTAATTCTATCACATCTCCTTTTAAGTCAGAACTTCTAGTTAGTTCCTCTATAATTATTTCTGAAATTCTCTCATCAGTGATTCCTTTACTCACTAATAATTCTTTTCTAAATTCACTTGAGGCTTCTGCTAAATACATGTTTTCCTCAAATCTCACTTTTACAATTCCTGTAATCTTTTTCATAACTTTTAATTTTTAATTGGTAGTTAAGTTCCACCACTACCAGGATTTTATTATTTTAACTCAAACTTAAGGCTTTCAAGGGTTCTCAGGAGGTAGTGATAAAAAAAATAAAAGAGGATGTTAACATCCTCTTTCTTGCACTTTAATTAAATTTTCAATCATTGCTATCTGATCTTGAATTATTCATTAACTTGTCTTTTATATCTTTAAATTTTCCATTAATTACATTTAAATCTAAATTTTCAGAACTCTTTTCACTATAGAGAATTAATGACATTAATTCTATTTTATTAAATGATCTAAGATCTGATTTAGATAAAAATATTTCAAAATTACGTTCTTTAAGACTATATCCTAAAGTTAAACCTTTGGTAATGAAGATTGATCTAATTAAAGATTTTAAAAATATTGTGTTCCAGAATTTATCTCTAGTATTAAGCACTCTAATACTAACTAAATCTTTTTCTGGCTCAGAATAAATCCATAATATGTTGATGTCAGATACTTTTATGACATCATTTTCTTTCAGATTGTATTTATCCTCACACTCTTATGTAATTTTCTCACTTAAGGTGACGAATATCGATTTTATTTCACTTTTAAAATCAATACTAATTATTTCACCATTAAATTCATGATTTTCTTTAAGATAGTTCATCACTTCCTCCTCTATATTTTCAGGAGCTACCTCCTCAATGAACTTCTTAGAAACTGTTAGGTAATATACCTTTTCATTAACTTCAGTTCCTCTAATTGTTAAAATCTTTTTCATAATTTCTTTTTTTTAATTGATAGTTAATCTCCTCCACTAACAGGCTATTTAAATTATATTTTCTTTATTACACACTTAAGGTTCTAAAGGGTTCTGAAGCGGTAGCTTCCATTCAAATATGCTTATTAATATATTGATTTTTCTAATAATTCTAGGAATTTATCACAGTAAGATACATTATTATATGAATCCCTTGCCATAAAATCCATTAATTCATTATTTATCTCTACTGAAAATTTATAATATAGTCTAATATTAGACAACATATTATTACTTTCAATCAACCTTATGTCACTAAGAAAGTTATCAGGAATCTTAGTTATTGTAAATGGAGATGAATTCCATATTCTTACAATATCATCTAAACCTAATCCTTTACTATTATTTTTAAGATGACATAATATCTGATATTCTATTACAGGTACCCAATTTGATGATAGGTAATTCTTTACCATAGTCCTCTCATGATAAGGACTTATTTTATATAGCTTATGAAACTCGTCAAATTCTTCTAGATATTTAATAGTATCATCTATATTATCTGATGACTTAATAGGATTTGCCCTAAAGCTAACTCTGTCTACATTATATATCAGGTTTAGTAATTCTTCATTATTCATATAATATAGTGGCTCATTGTTATTCTTCTCTTCAAAACTCCATCTGATCTCGTTAATGAGCTTATCTACATTTACTTCACATATTACTCCATTTTCATAGTCTATTACATAAGACTCTATCAAGTAAGATTTTCTATCTACTTTTCTCATATTTAGTTTTCTTAATTTGTTTATTCAATATATCAGTTGCCATTAGTAGACCGTCCAATAAGGATCTCTCATAAGTCCCTATTGAATCATTGGTTTTGTTATTTCCGTTCCAGTATATACTACATTTATAAAGTCCTGATATTGGAATTGGACTAGAACTGGATTTTACTCCATTTTCATCAATACTATAACATTTAATTGAGTCACATATTACTGGATAAACGTGTATATTATGTACTTCCCTAAACCATAATTGAATATCATATAATAATGGACATGAATAGTAACCTTTAAATGTCTCACTATTATTATAATCCTCATATAATTCACTAGTCTCAGGATAATCCTTCCTATAATATGAATTACATGGGATATTGTATCCTATCTCTTTTAATTTTATAGCTAATTCTAAATTAACATAATTTTTACTATTTAACTCCATATTTTAACTTCTTTACTACATCCTTAAGGTTCTCAAGGGTAAGAAAAAAAAATAAAGAGACTAACTTCACAGTCAATCTCTCTAAAATAAAATGAATCGAGAAAATTACAAGTTTTACTTAGTTAACTTTTTCATTATCATACTTAATGCAGAATCAGGGCATTCTAATTCTTCATATGTAGTTCTTCTCACTTTTATAAAATGAATAATATTTTCAATATCAGGAAGTACTTCTTTAACTCCTTCAATATCCTTTATCTTATTCATATTATTTTCATACTCTTTTAAAGTATCTACAAGTTCTTTTCTATAATCTATCATGTCAATTTTTCCTTAAATCAGTTAGTCTTATCATATAACTTTCTCAAATATTGATCTAGCATCTTTTTCAAATAGAATTACATTTCCTTTAATACTCCATCTTAGACCTACCTTTTCAATGTCAGATATTACATCTCTACATTCATTTAGGTCGTTATATTCAGCAGTCTCAAGAAATCCATCTTTGTCATATCTTTTTACATACAAAGTCCGGGTTTATATTCGTATACTATTCTAAATACTCTCGATCTAAATTCTAATATTCTTAGTTTCATATTAATCCTTCTTTAATATTGGACACCAATTAGGAACAGGCACTTCATCATACCATTCTATACTTCTATCAATAAGCTTGCCTTTTGTATGTTTCTCATCATTAGGATCTACTGGCATTTTAGTACATTCCCAATCTTCCATTCTATCCCATCCGTCACTCGACCAATGATTGGTATCTATATAGAATGGACATTCACTACAATTCTTAATCTCTTTCTCAATTAGTATTGTTGCCATAATTTTTTATTACTTTATAGAAAGCCTCCTTCAATTCTCTTAATGTTTTTCCTGATATTTCAGGTTTGATATTATCTAATAACTTTTCATTAATTTTATGAATTAAGTTAACTCTTCCATACCAAGATTTACTAATCTCAGAATAATTAGGAAAACATACATAATAAGTATTATCTGTTTCCATCCCATTAAAGATAGCGCAATATCCTTCATCTGGATACCACATATGCATTTCTCCTGTACTGGCATCCTTCAGATTGTCAAATACTTCTATAGTGTCTTCATCTAAGTTGATGTAATACCATTTATTAGCTAGGTCAAATGACTCTTTTAAACTAATTAATCCCTCACAAAAGTCTATGAGGACTTCTTTGGTCACTTCAGCTATGAATTTACTATTTGGATATTCATAATTTCCTGAGTCATTGGAGTAATATTTAGATATATAGTATTTACTTTTATTCTCATTTGAATATAATCGCACTTTTGACTTATCATTCAATGTTATTCTCCCTTGACTATTTAGGAATTCTAATCCATTTAGTTTACTTTTCATCTAAGTTAGTCAATTTTATTTTTACATTTAGTAATCTGCAAATAATATTTTCATTCTTATCTATTAATGTAATAGAATTACCTCCACTTGTAGAATAATAATAGTCATAGCATAATATAGTATCTGTTGGATTATTATACTCGTCAAGTAATTCAACTTGGCATTTATTCCATTTAAGATCAGTTAATTCATCCTCAGTTACTACTCTTTTATCACTGCATCCTATCAATATGTATATTAATGCTACAATTACTAATATTATCATTATGTATTTTAAACAAACTGATAATGCATAATCTAAATCATTTAATTTCTTTTTATCCATATTTATTATTAATATTTATTATTTTATCTGATATAAATTTTCTAGTTACTTATCTAGTATTTAATTTATTAATTAAAATAAGGAAATCCACTTTCACAAGCAAATTTCCTTTGGGATTTAATCTTTCAAGTATTTATGGAAAATTTATATCCTCTCGGACTAATCTTCCTTACTGATTGATTCATGGTTATATTAAACACTTGTTTATGTATTTATTTATCTTCGATATCATATTTATATATACTTTATTATTTTTATTCAACTTTTCATATCACCATTAAGGGTATAAAGGGTTTTAGGAAGGTTCAAAAAAAAATGAAGAAGCTAGCTTCACAGCCAACCTCTTCTAGTATTAACAAAAATAATCATATGTGCGAACACTATCAAGTCTTAACTTTCTCAAGCTCCAACTCACTGATTAATTAAAATGAAAGATTTATTTATCACAGTTAATAATTTTTAAGTAGAATTTATTCTTAAATCCTGGTAGTTTATATATTCCTTCTTTCATTTCAGGGAATAAGGAATACAATAAATCACTATGATAATTATCTATCTTTGAGAATATTTTATTATCTACTATATATTCAGAGATAATTTTATTTTTATCAAAGTAAGATAACTCATATTTTATATTATTCCTATCGAAGGTATATGATAGATCGTCATATCTATCAAAACTCTTTCGAGTTAGGAATAATCTATTATTTATATCTATAGTTTCATTAACTTTTATATCTAGTCCATCATCTAATCTAGTTTTGGCTAATAGATAATCACTATTATAAATTATATTTCCACTAAGACCTGGTTCTTTAGATACTAGTGCATACCAGTTATCTTTATTTCTAAATACATAAAATTTACTACAAAGTATGAAATCATTGTATTCGTAGTCAATTTCAGTATCCATTATGTTATCTTTTATATTATTAACTGCACTTTTGATGTTAGACCTACCTGCATCAATAATTTTCACTAATCCATCTATTAATTTATCAATCATATTTTATATAATTTTTATTGTTAATTATGTATCTTATTAATAGTCTTCCTATCATAAAGTTATCAGATATACCTGTAAATATATTTAACTTTTTATTAAAACTTCCATATAAGTATATAGATACTCTATTATCAATTAGAGCTCCTACTCTCATACAGATTCGTTTTCTAAAATCCGCCATCTCATCAAGTAATATAGTTAATATACTTTCAGTATGATCTAACCCTTTTATTTTAAAGATTTTAAATTTTCTTTGGGGGATGTTATGGTGTTGCGTGTATTTTAATTAATTCATTTGTCCAGTATTCATCCTCTTTCTGATTCCCTCCATCTATTACAAATGATAAAAGATTAGCTAATCCTTTAAATTCATTATTTTCAAAGGTAAATTTCTCTATTTTTACTCCAATAGGTTTAGGATATAATCCTATTCTTAGTTCCAATAAATGATTTGACACTTCTAATAAAACAATATCATAAACCTCATTAGGGATCTCAAAATTACTTAATATAGTTATTTTAGAACCCCTATCCAGGTCACCTTTAGATATAGTTAATATAATTTCCTGATATTCTAATAAAAGATCATTGTCTAGAAATCTATATACAGTTTTATCCTTTGTAAATTCTCTATCTATTAATTCATCTAGATAGATATCTTTTGGATTAATATTTATCTGATAATCTAAATCTGAAAAGATAGGGAAATCACTCCTATCATAGATTATACATAATTCAGACATTATTTTCCTTTAAATTTTTCAGTTATATACTCAGAAATATTTGATAAATATAGATCAGTTAGGTCAAATTTAGAGTCATCACTTACAGCAGATACTTTGGTATTGTTATCCTCTGGATCAATATCCAATGCTATATACCCAGTTTCTGTAGCTGTTGATATCTTTATACATTTATCATCATCTAGTAAATCTTTTATGAAGTTTACTGTATCATTCTCAAGATATTCATCTATGAATTTAACTATATTATATCTTCTTATAGATTTCTTATCTATTATAGAAATATCTTCAATAGTTTTCACTTCAAAGCTTTCAATCTCTAGTACATCTAACAGAAGATGCTCTATATCACTTTCTCCCTTCAAATTAAATAAGTCCATTTGATCTTTTCTCATATAGACTATATCTTCATTTTTAATTATATCAAAAACGTTTTTGTAATGCTTAAAATAGATATTAATAGACTCAACAAGAAGATCATCATCTATTATTGATATTGTAAGATCCTTATTCATCTCACTTAGTTCTGAATAATCTTTTAGAAAATGATCATCTATGTCTATATCAAATAATCTATTCCTTAGATATTCTCCTATTTTAGTGGAACAATCTATCTTAAAATATTTAGATACGTCATCTAAATCTGAAATATTTTCTCTTCTAATTTTAATATATTTATTTAATTCCATAATTTAATTTTACTAATACATTCTTAAGGCTTTCAAGGCTTTTCTAAGAGGTTTAGATCAAAATAGAAAGAGAGGGATTAATCCCTCTCTTAATTTATTAAGATAATAATGCTACAATATCATCTTCATTTATTAAGTCATAGTCATCTGAGATATTATCGTCAGTATAATTTTCAAATAAATATCCATTTCGTGAATATCTACTATAATCACCACCTTCAGTATCAGCTTCTATATTTACATAGATTATTAATCTTCCTACAGTTAATGGTTTAAGACACTTATCTCCTATAGATTCAATTATTCCATATCTATATTTTCCATCATCTAGATCTGGATATTTAATGTCTTCTAATTCTTCCTCACTAATGAACTTGACTAGTACGTCTTTATCAAATACTATTACTCTATCAATATCAAATTTTGGTAAGTTTAATTTATTCATAAGTAGTTATCAGGATTTAATTTTAATATTATGTCGTCTTCCTTGATCGTTAGGAAGTATTCTGTAACTCCAGGTTTCCTTATATCGTAAACGCCATCATCAGAAGTTGTTGAGTCATTATATTTAAACAATATTAAATTACCAACTAGTAATGGAAGTTTTATATTCTCTGGAGTTGATATAATAATTCCAATAACTAACCCTCTAGATAATGACTTATATACATCAACTAAAGATGGAAATTCATTGTATATCCTATTTAGAGATATAGGATTCACTATTATATAATTATATGTTAAACCATTTTCAAATATTTTTCTTCTCATGATACAAACGGAGTTAATAACCCTATAAAAGTTTTTAATTGAACTAGACAATCCAAACAGATAGTAGTCTTAGTACCATCTACAGTAAATGCTTGATGTTCCTTCTTAGGATCACTTGGATCATTTGCGTACCATCTATTATACATTATAGAACCAAAAGTTTTCTTCCAGCATATACAACATTCAAATACTTGATCATCCATAATAGGATATATTTGTCTATTTCCATAAGCATTCATTATATGATGCATGAACCTATTGTATTGAGGTGACTTAAACGCCTGCATTAATAACCTCAATTCATCAAGGTCAGGAGTTAGACTTCCGTTTAATTGAGAACCTCCTCTATGACGTTCTATATTCTTTAATAATTCTCCATCAGAATACATAGGATCTGAGTAATAATCTAAGATGAAATAATTAAGTCTAGTATCACCTAAGTTTGTAGATAATACTAGACTTTTAATGTCATCTAAATTATTTAACTTCCTAGTATCTTCAACTAATTCAAAATACTCTGGTGTAAATAATTCCATTTTAATAGTTTATATTAATGTTTCACTTAGGTCAGCAAGAAATTTCTCACAAAACTCATTTATTTCTCTGACGAAGAATTGTCGGTATTCATTTTTATATAATACCATTATTTGACCATCGTTATCATTAGTAGCGTTGATCAATACTTTACAATAGAAATATTTCTTTCCTGTCTTCTTATGGATTACTGTGCTTCCATGTGGAAATAATATTTCCAATAAACTTTCTCTAACTAATATTTTTCCAGACTCCCTATTATAGGTAAGTTCTGGTAATTTTGTATCTTTACTCATAGTTTATTAGTTTATTTAATTACATCCTTAAGGCTTTCAAGCTCCGTTGAACTCTGGATCTCTATCATATAGTTCTACGGTTCCATGCCCGAATTCATATCCGTCATTTATAGGTCTCCAATTACTTAATTCTACTATATCTCCAGTATAATTTCTATAACATCCACATTCAGGTTCTTCTATGTCTATTTCTCTAAGGTGACCGTAGTTATAATTTAATTTAATTAACATTGTAGTAGTTAGAGTTCCCCATGCTAGTGAGAATTTAGCTCTATCCATTACTAGAGGATCTATACATATTTGAGTAAGTATATCATGAAATTTATCCTCTATTATTAACTCATTTATCTCCTTGGTTAGATCTTCTAATACATCTATCTTATCTAAGACTTCATTAACTCCACTGAGTAATAATCTCTTATTTATAAATACTAGCATTGGGAGTATAAATGTAGATAACCTTTCATCCCTATACCATCCTATTGCGTTAAATTTAAACTGATCATTTATAGAAGAGACTACAGTCTTATAAGTAACATAACAATCATTCATAGCATTTTATTCTTTGTTTTGTTAACTGAGGTTATTTTATGATCATTCAATTTCTTAGATAATCTATACTTCCATACACAATATAATACCCTCATTCTATCTATAAAATTAATATCCCTTTAGAATGTCGTTCAAATATTTTAACTTAGGAAGCATATTATTGTATCTGGGAATGAAGTTAAGGATTCTTCTATCGACTTTCAGTAATTGTATTAATTCTTCATATCCTAGTCTATCAAATTCTACTAAGTCATATCTTCCAGTTATGGTGATAAAATCCTTTAACATTCTACTATCTGGATTTATCTTATTCATCAGATAGATATTTGGATCAGATACTAATATAGTAAGTAATTGACTCCTAGAAAACTTTACTATCTTATTAGCCCTCGTAAACAAATTGTTATGGTTAACAACTATTTGAACAATTAAATCATCATCTAAGTCATTATAATCTATCTTAGATAGGAAAGAAGGAACTCCTATTAGAGCTAAGTAATTAGCTATTTCTCCAGATATTATCTTTTCATATTTTCTTATAGAATATCCTTTACTGACCTTATTCTCTAAGTCTTCTAATACTACATCATAAAGTTCAGTTCCATCCTCTCTACCCTTTACGATAGAGAGGATTTCACTTAGACTTCGGATATTCTTATGACTTAATTTTTTAAGTACACTATATTCCATATCCTATTTTTATTTATTTAAACCTTCAAGAGCTTCTGCTATTTTTCTATCAACAAGTTCATCAACTTCCTCCTTAGTATATAACTCAACTCCTGCTAAGGCATCAACTATCATTTTATCTCTATTAGTGTAATCGTTAGTAGACAATCCCTTTCCTTGAATTGTTCTAACTAATCCTAGGCTCTCAGCAGACTTATCTCCAAGTAATTCAATACCATTAATGAATATCGGTTTCATATTTATAGATACTAGACCAGCCTCAGAAACTGTAACATTAATGTTATTCCCTGAAGAAATGGAGTTTGCAGTTAATGCGTAAGTACACAATCTGTAAATCCCTTCTTCAATCTTATTAAGATTAGCTGCATTAACTGGAGTTTTATTGTCAATCCAATTAGTTTTATTATATTTCATAACTTATAATATTAATTTGTTATTTAAACTTTATATATCTCTTATAGATTATCTCTTTAATATATAGTATCATTGAAGGGATCGTTAAAAATATAGACATCCCAAATACTATTAATAGATCTATTACATTAATCATTTCTTGAACATATATTTTATCCAATCAAAATATTTTCTTTCCTTTGGATAATTTAAGTTCTTTTGATTATTATATGCTTCAATCTCTAGAGATATATTATGATACGCATCATTATTTATTTTCCCTATATTAGTCTTTCCACTGAGTAATTTTCCAATGTTAGGAATAAATTTAATAATGAACTTTATCAGATACTCAATTAAGTAAACTATATAGAACATTAATATAGGAATTAGGAATACAAACCAATTCCATGTTACAAAGAATAATATTAGGGATGTAATTAATCCAACAATTCCTAACTCTTTCCATTGTTCTACGTGAGTTAATTCATGAGTTTTAGATACAGGGGAGAAAAATTCCCTTCCTGTATCAGATGTTCTCTTAGGTTCCTTCTGTTTAGTAAAAATGAAGCAACCTAATGTTATGCTAGTATATCCATCCCATAGGAATGTCTTAGCTAGCCAACTTTCATAAAAAATATTTTTCATAATTTAAATATTTTAAAAATCGTTAGATACTGATTTAGAATCAGATATTTGTAATTGTACGTCATTTTCACTAAAACCTGCTGAAGTTATAGTAAATAAAACTGTACTAGATGACTCTGTAAAAGTATACCATGAACTCCAATTACTAGTCATTCCAGTAGATTTTTTAACAGGTCTGTACCTAACATATATATTAGTAGGTGGTACTGTTGATCCACTTCTAGAATATCTTACAGTGACATAATATCCAATATGATTCTCATTTATATCAATTATCTGAGAAGTACTATTAACATACATATTACGTAAAGCTATAGTAGAGTTAGTAGGATAATTAGTAGTACCTTCAGTACTTACGAGTGCTATTCTTGCAGTACCTAATGAAGTAATCCAACTAGGAACCTTTACTATAATATCACCTAATTGAGGTCTTGTAACTGGAGTAGTTAAATCCTTTGGATATCCATATAGTACGTACTTAGAATAAATATTATCTAAGGATCCGTTTGATTCATATACCACCTTAGCTGTAACCGCATTCTCAACCCAATCAACTGCACCTAATGTTACAGATGAAGAATTCTGACATACTGCTGATCTATCAGTAGTACTTATTAGATTACCTGATGAATCATACTGTCTAACTTTTACTGTAATAGTAATTCCACCTGGAGAATTAGTAACAGGACTGAACATAGAAATATTAATATTAGGATATATACTTGATGAATCCGAAGTTGAAAAAGATCCATCAAATACTATATAATTCTGTTCATAGAATAGATTAATATAGTATTTATCTCCAGAAAGACCAGTACTAGGTAACATTTTAGTATACTCACTAGTAAATGGTATTACTCCCCAATAAAGAGCAGT
>OGIH01000991.1_pt1 | contig 17486 bp, 13 predicted proteins | sample 1571721 | NCBI WGS metagenome assembly OGIH01 (sample SAMEA2582068, study PRJEB24529) | metagenome | biome: Human gut stool | place: China | collected 2011
ACGGAGAATTTCTATATCAGATGAGAATGGTGCAGGATGCGCTCCGATAATTCATTTGCGTATTGGTGGCCTATAGGTAAGGGGGAATCTGTACCGTTTATGAATACGTTGTGTCTTGTAAAACTATTAATTTTATTCAACGGAACTATGTATGAACGATGAATCCTCACAAATGTTTCTTGTGGAAGCATCTGCATTAGTGCTTTCATGTTTGTACGTGTAAGTACATTTCCTCCTGTGACTTTGACAATTTTTACATAATTGCCTAAAGCTTCTATATAGAGGATGTCGTTTAGCAGAATGTTTACGTTTGAGTATTCTTGTTTTACTGTGATGTGGCGTTGTGGATTTACTGAGGTTGTGCTCATTCGGCGCATAGCTTTATCTACAGCACGGCAGAAACGTTCATAGGCGAAAGGTTTGTGCAGATAGTCTACAGCATCGAGATTAAACCCTTCTAGAGCATACTGAGCATGTGCTGTTGTGAATATGATGCACGTTTCGTGAGGTATGCTGCGGGCTATGTCCAGGCCGTTTATACTGCTCATATGTATGTCAAGAAACACAAGTTGTGGCTTGGTTCTTATAATTTCGTCTATGCCGTTTTGAGGTTCGCTGTATGTCGTTAGTTATATGCCACCGCGACGTTGGCAGAACTGTTCGATAACGAGCAATGCCATGGGCTCGTCGTCAATGGCAATGCAACTTATATCTTTCATCACAGTTGTATTTTTAGTTTTGCTATATATACGTTTCCTATTGGGCCATTTTCAAGTTCGTATCGCCCTGGGTATAATAGTTCAAGTCGTTTTCGGCAGTTGGCTATCCCAATGCCTTCGTGCTCTGAATCTACGTGTCTTATAATAGTGTTGACAGTATCGAAACTTAGCAGACCGTTCTTTAGGCATATGTTTATTTGGATGTTGCTGTCAGTGTCTGCTGATGTGCCATACTTAAATGCGTTTTCTACAAAAGTGATAAATATCATAGATGGTACAGGAGTCGTTTCGTTGTCGGTTTGGGCTGTTAGTGTAACCCTTGTATGATGGTTTAATCTGAGTTTCTGCAAATCAGTGTATTGCCTGATATATTCTATTTCCTGTCCTATGGGAATGTTTTCAGAATGTGTTTGTGCATACATGTATCTCAAAATATTTGAAAATTTCACGAAGGCAGATTCTGTTTTATCAGACCCAGAAAGTACAAGTGCATAAAGCATATTGAGAGTGTTGAACATGAAGTGTGGATTTATTTGTGCTTTATAGAGTGCCAGTTCTGCTTTGTTTTTCTCTGCGGCAATTTCCTGTTTTGCCAGTATTTGTCTAAATAGTTCGAATGTCAGTTCGATTGCAAGCGAAAATCCGGTTACCATGAGAAAAAAGAACCATATTGTTTGTGTGCGCATATTCATTCTGGCTTCCATTTGCTGTGGTGAGCCCGTATGGTCTGATGGTACAGGAAAATAAGTGAACAGCCATGTTGTTGCAGTTAAAGTGATCAGTAAGCCGGCTATGTGTATGTATTTTTTCTGCATGAAGAGTTTTGGTAGGCAGACCCATCGGTATATGAAGTAAATAATGTATATATAGGCTATCAGTGTGAGCAGGAAGGCCGTGTTGTGCACAATCCAACGGTCAACAGGAAGCAGCATTATGGTCAATGGCATTATAATTAAGCAGAATAAAAGGTCTATATACAATGCAATGTGATTATTCTTCATATGAGATTTGTTTTCAGATGTTAATGTATTCAGTCCGCATGGTTTATATATTTTATTGTTGGCTGCGGATGGTTCACATATTTATTTTGTTTTACGATCATTGCAAAGATAATACATTTTATTGAACGGTCTATTGTTTTCCATGTGTCGTTTGTCACCACATATAGGCTGTTTGTCACCACATAGTTTATCATAAGACTCATTGTTCATAAATTTGCATCAACTGAATGGCCGGCAATGCAGTTTTGTAAGGAAAAAAGCAACTACATTTTTTGCTTATATGCACCCGGACATAGAGGGCTGTTATTTGTTGTATGTCTTGAGCGGCCCTTATTTAGTAACTTTAGTTTTTTATTTTATAGAAATACAAAATGGAAATTAAAACAAGTATTATGCTCGTTGTGTGTAGTATGTCATTGTTCTGTGCTTGTGATGATAAAAAACAGGCTACTCATGGCGAGGAGTATAAGACGCTTACTGTTACGCGTCGAGACTTTATGCTGCAATCTGCTTATACTGCAACACTTCAAGGGCGTCAGGCTGTTGAGGTGCGTCCGCAAGTCAGTGGCACGATTACAGACATACGTATAAATGAGGGAGATGCCGTTAAGCGTGGTCAGGTGCTGTTTGTCATTGATCAGGTGCCATATAAGGCTGCGCTCAGTACAGCAAAGGCTAATTTGGAGAGTGCGGAGGCAAAGTTGTGTACGGCCAAATTAACGGCAGATAGTAAAGAGGAACTTTGCAGGAGAAATGTTGTATCAGATTATGACAGGCAGACAGCCGTTAACTCTTTACGGGAGGCCAAGGCTGCTGTAGCTCAAGCCCGGGCTGAACTTACACGTGCCACTAATGACTTGTCTTATACAGAAGTGAAGAGTCCTGTTGATGGTGTTGCAAGTATGATACCTTATCGTGTCGGTGCATTGGTTGGCAGTACTATTGAAGAACCGCTTGTAACCGTATCTGATGATTCAGAGATTTATGCTTATTTCTCTATGGCTGAGACACAGATGCTTGATTTTATAGAGGAGTATGGTTCACTTGATGAGGCTAAGAAAAAACTTCCTCCGGTCGGGTTGACGATGAGTAATGGCAACAAATATGATCTACAGGGACGTATTGATGCTATTGGCGGTACCGTTGATTCGGAGACTGGATCTGTTGGATTTAGAGCTGTTTTCAGTAATCCCCGACATCTGTTGCGCAATGGTGGCAGTGCCTCTGTATTAGTTCCGTCCGTGCATAAGAATTGTATTGTGATACCTCAGTCGGCTACATATGAGCTTCAGAATAGGGTGTTTGTGTGGAAGATTGTTGACGGCAAGACAAAGTCTGCCCCTATAACAATTTATAAATATAACGATGGGAAAAACTATATTGTGCTATCCGGACTGGAACCGGGTGATGTCATTATTGCAGAGGGCGCAGGACTGATGCGTGAGGGTATGGTGGTTAGCACGGGAAAGAAGTCTGATTCCACAAAAAATAAGGATTGCCAATGAAAATAAAAACTTTCATCGACCGGCCTATACTGGCCGGAGTAATATCCGTGCTGATATTCATTCTCGGAATTATAGGCTTGTTGCAACTCTCTATCGAACAATTTCCTGAGATTGCACCACCTACGGTCAGCGTTTCGGCTACATATAGTGGGGCTAATGCTGAAACCGTGCAGAAGAGCGTGGTGGTGCCGCTGGAGGAAGCACTCAACGGTGTTGAAAATATGACCTATATGACTTCAACGTCATCTAATAATGGCTCTGCCAAAATCAGTGTATATTTCCGCCAGGGAACAGATCCTGACATGGCCACAGTCAACGTGCAGAACCGTATTGCCACAGCACAAGGACTGCTGCCGGCAGAGGTGACAAAGAGTGGTATTACCGTGCGAAAACGTCAGACAAGTAACATCAAGCAGTTGGCTGTTTATAGTCCTGACGATTCGTTTGATGAGGCTTTCCTTACCAACTATATGAAGATTAATATCGAACCGCGTCTTTCGCGTATTGCCGGTGTTGGTGAAGTTAATGTATTCGGATACGAATATTCCATGCGTATATGGTTAAATCCCAGTAAAATGAGACAGTATGGACTTGTACCGGCTGATATATCCGAAGTGCTTGACGAACAGAATGTGGAGGCCGCCACAGGCACTTTGGGTGCTGAGGCAAGTAACACTTTCCAGTATGTGCTGAAGTACCGAGGACGTTATGAGAATGAGGTTGATTATGAAAATCTTGTGATAAAGTCGCTTCCTGGTGGGGAAGTGCTGCGACTAAAAGATGTTGCCGCTATAGAACTGGGAACTAGAGCTTATGATTACATTAACGAAGTTAACGGTCATCCAGGTTGTAACATCATGATAGCTCAGACCTCAGGGTCAAATGCCAATGAGATAATAGAAGAGATCGACCGTACCGTGGATGAAATATCCAAAACGTTGCCAAAGGGTATAAAGATAGTGGATTTGATGAGTACGAAGGATTTTCTTGATGCTTCAATTAAGAACGTCATAAAAACGCTTGTCGAGGCAATAGTACTTGTGGTGCTTGTTGTCTATGTATTCCTTCAGAGTCTGCGTTCAACATTTTCAATCATAGTTTCGCTGGTCGGTACGTTTGCCTTTCTCTATGTGGCAGGCTTCAGCCTGAATATGCTTACTTTATTTGCGTTGGTGCTTGTAATCGGAACTGTAGTAGACGACGCCATCGTGGTTGTAGAGGCCGTTCAGGCCAAATTCGACGAGGGCTACCGTTCTTCATATCTTGCCACGGTCGATGCCATGGATGGTATCACGTCGGCGCTCGTCACTACAACATTTGTTTTCATGGCTGTGTTTATTCCTGTGAGTTTCATCGGAGGTACCACGGGTACATTCTACACTCAGTTTGGACTTACTATGGCTGCTGCTGTTGCCATATCGCTGGTCAATGCGTTGACGTTGAGTCCGGCTTTGTGCTCACTTATAATGACTCCACATTCCGATACCTCTAATGGTTGCAAGCTAAGTTTTTCGTCGCGTTTCCATATTGCTTTCGACACAGCATTTGGCCGTCTTGTCATGAAGTATAAAAGAGGAGTGGCCTTTATGCTCCGGCGTAAATGGTTTGCCGGATTATTGCTGGTTATTGCCTGTGTTGGCTTTGCCATACTCATGGCAACCACAAAAACCGGCTTTGTGCCCAATGAGGATATGGGCACGGTGTTTGTTGATGTGTGTACATCGCCGGGCAATAGCGTAAGCCAAACCCGTAAGGTGATGGAACAGGTGGATAGTTGCCTGCGCACTATACCGCAGATTGAGTTGCAGTCGAATACTACGGGTAACTCTACTTTGAGTGGTCAGGGTGCCTGCAACGGAATGTTCACGATACGTCTTAAAGATTGGAGTCTGCGTACTCGCAAGGAGGATGCTCTGGATGCTGTGATAAGCGAGATACAGCGCATTACGGCTCCTATATTGGGTGCTGACATCATTGCCTTTACGCGTCCAATGATTCCTGGATACGGCACAAGTAGCGGATTTGAGGTATATGTGCAGGACCAGAAGGGAGGCACCACAGATGAGTTGTTAAAATATACGCGCCTGTTTATTGACTCTTTGAGCCGCCGTCCCGAGATAGGCCGTGCGACAACTTCATTTGACACCAAGTTTCCACAGTATCTCGTAGAGGTCGATGCCGCGCGATGCAAACGTAACGGAGTGTCACCAGCCGATGTGCTCAGCACGCTTTCCGGATACGTTGGCGGCAGCTATGCTTCAAATATGAACCGCTTCTCAAAACTTTACCGCGTAATGGTGCAGGCACCGCCTGAGTTCAGGTTCGACACACGCTCACTAGATAATATGTTTGTGCGAAACTCAGACGGCCAAATGTCGCCTATAAGCCAGTATTTAAAGCTCAAAAGAGTTTATGGCTCAGAAGTGCTCACACGCTTCAATTTGTTTTCTGCCATACAGGTAAACGGCTCGGCAGCTCAGGGATACAGCTCTGGCCAGGCCATAGAGGCTATAAAGGAGGTGGCAGACAAGACTTTGCCTACGGGCTATGGTTATGAGTTTGGAGGTATGTCGCGCGAGGAGTCTGACGCAGGCAATACGGCCACATTGGTGTTTGTTGTGTGTGTTGTGTTTATCTATCTTATTCTCTGCGCTCTATATGAAAGTCTTTTCATTCCTTTGGCTGTCATTTTGTCCGTGCCGTTTGGCCTTGCCGGCAGCTTCATGTTTGCTAGGATTTTCGGTCTGGAAAATAACATATACTTGCAGACCGGTCTTATAATGCTCATCGGTTTGCTTTCAAAAACGGCTATCCTGCTTACCGAGTATGCCTCGGAGCGGCGTCGTGCCGGCATGTCGATAGCTCAGGCTGCAATTTCGGCTGCTGGCGTACGCCTCAGACCTATACTTATGACATCGCTCACAATGATTTTCGGTATGTTACCCATGATGTTTGCTACGGGTGTTGGTGCTAATGGCAATATATCCATAGGCGTAGGTACGGTGGGTGGAATGCTCGTGGGCACGGTGGCCCTGCTTTTTGTTGTTCCTCCGCTGTTTATGTTGTTTCAGTATATGCAGGAAAGGTTTATGCCGCAGCGACGCCAATAATGTGTAGACATAGTGTGATAATCTCATTTTAAATCAATGTTTGTTACTGCCAGAATCAGGTCATCTTTTTGGCAGTAACAAATCTTGGTTTATAGTAACAGGCGAACCAAGTTTGTGTGTCCGCTTGTTGTAAGTGCTTTATTTTATGTATTGATGATGTGCCAGATGGTTGTTGCTTTTAGTTCTTTTGTGCATTGTTCCTATGAATTGAGCCACACTTTAAGTGCAGAGGCTTTTTCACGGCTTATAATGATTGACTCTTTGCAGTTGGGTGATGTTTTCATGGCCCAGCGTCCGCCAAAGTAGGGCTCTATGCTTCTCACAGATTTTGCCGAGACGATAAACTGTCGGTTTGCTCTGAAGAAGTTTTTCGGGTCGAGTTGCTGTTCCAGGCTACTCAATGGCGGGTCTACGATGTGCTCAGTTCCGGCCCATGTGGTGGCTATTGTTATTTTGTCTTCCGAGCTGAAGTATGCAACGTCGTCTATTTGCAATGTGTAAAGTTTCCGGCCTGCCGACACAAGCAGACGCTCGCGGTATGTATTAGCAGCGTCTTCGTGCATCGCTCTTGCAAGATATTTGCTGAGGCTGCCAAGAAGTCCGGCGTTGTGGTAGCGTTCAAATTTAGCTATTGCAGTCTCAAGACGCTCAACGCGTATAGGCTTTAGCAAGTAGTCAATACTGTTAAGGTCGAATGCCCTCAGTGCATACTCGTCGTAGGCTGTGGTGAATACAATCATACATTCGGTCGGCAGCTTGTCTACGAGTCCGAACGATGTGCCGTCAGAGAGTTGTATGTCGAGAAACATTATATCGGGACGGACGCCCGAGTGTTTGAGCCACAGGGAGGCTTCGCTTATGCTGCCAGGCACGATATGTGTGTGCCATTCTGGTCTTATACTGTTCACCATACTAAAGAGCAGGCGGGCTGCCGGCAACTCGTCGTCTATTATTGCAGCAGTAATGTCAGTCATATATCATGGGGATTTTTACGGTAAAAGTATTGTTGTCGGCAATGATGCGTATGTCACGTCCACATAGCAGTCTGCAACGCTTTGACAAATTCTGAAGTCCGTGTCCTGAGGTGCCAATTACAGGCTTGGGTGTCAGTGTGTTGCTTACGGCTAGCCAGGGTGAGTCGTCGTTTTCTTCACACCATAGTTTTATGGTTGCGGGATTTGCCGTGTTGACGATGTTGTGCTTTATGACATTTTCTGTTAGCAACTGTAGTGTCAGTGGTGGTAGTTGCATGTAGCCCTCGCTACTGTCGAGCTTTGTTTCAAGTTGTATGCAGTCGCCTAGCCGCACTCTTTGTAGCTGTAAGTAGGTTTGTGCAAACCTAATTTCTTCGTTGAGGCTTACACTTTGTTTCTCGTGGCAATCGAGAATGTAGCGATATATGTCGGCCAAGTTGCGCGTAAATTCGGCTGCACCAGCTGGGTTATATTCTATTTCAGCCACGAGTGTATTCAGACTGTTGAATAGAAAATGGGGGTTTAGCTGGCTTTGCAGAGCTGCATATTGTGCTTTGGCTGAGGCATCTTCCAGTTGTCGTGCCCTGCGGCGATGTTCTGCTATGTCGGCATAAAACCTGTTAATGAGGAACAGACTTACGGCCAGCAACTCTATTAGCCATACGCCCAGCAGTGCTCCGGCCCCTCGCCATGCCAAGGCCATCGGCCTTGGGGAATGACCTATGACTTTGGTGGCCACAAGTAGCAGATAATTAGAGCAGAGTAGGGCTGCGGCTGCTATAGCAAGGAATGTGAACATGCGGCTGCGCTTCTTTATCCATGCGGGATAGGACGCACTCATGCGCCGGTTGACAAAGCGTAGGCTCAGGCCAACACCGTTGAACAGCAGTAATACGGCAATGATGCTTTCCGGTGTGGTCAGGTGCTGGCTACTTATGGCCGGCATGTCACCGCAAATTATGAGCAGCAGGTATGAGCAGCAGCCTATTGCAGAATAGACAAGTATGTCGGTGAGCACCGATCCATGCTGCAGGTTATTGTCATTAGTTGTCATATTTTTATATTACATGTGTGTGTCCGGCAATATGGAGTAGCATGCCGTTTGGATGCCTGTTTGGTGAAATACTGCGCTGCGAATGCAAAAATAATAAATTATTTTCAATATCCGTACACATATTCGAGTGAGCTTTTGGCCATGCAGGCATCAAGTTTTGAGGCTATGTGATTCTGACATGCATCGAGGTAGTATATCTGAGCGTTGATGACGTCTGTAACAGACACACTTCCTTCATAATATTTTTCTGTGGTCAGTCTGCGGCTTTCTTCTGCTTTGAGAAGTGAGCTTGCTGTCAGTTTTACCTGTTCGCATGCCTTTGTGTAGTTACATCTAGCCGTTTCGGCTTCAAGCTGCAGCCTGTCGGCAGTGCTTCTCATCTGTTCTTCGGCTACGGCTGTGGCATGTTTTCCCATACGTCGGGTGTTGCCCCTCTTTCCCCATTCGAATATAGGAATACTTAGTGTGGCATATACAGAATAGTTGGGGTCTGGAGCTGCCCTGAAGTCGTATCCAGGTGATGTGTAGCTTCCGTTGATGCCTACAGACAAGTTCGGCTTGTAGGCTGCATTGGCCATGCGTGCCTCATAGCCTTTTATGTCTATTTGTTTGCTCGCCATGGCCATCTCAGGACGATTGTATATACTTTGCCCCGTTGAAGGTATTGTTGTATCGGTACATAGCATGGTATCTGCCGGTATCATATCAGATGAACAGACACCGGCCAGCGAGTTTAGGGCAAGCCGCGCATTTTCTGCATCAGTTAGCGCACGCTGCAGTTGATATTCGGCATCGTTGAGACGCACTTCGGCTGTCAGAAGATCGTTGCGGCCGGTATATCCGTTGCTTACACGTAATGCTACAGCCTCTGCAAGTGCGGCTGCGGCATCACGATGTCTCTGTGCCACTGTTACCATTTCGCGTGTTGCTACATAGTTCCAGTATGTCTGATCGGCTTGATATATAAGATTGTTGGTTATGCGTTTTTCTCGAATGCAGCATTCTCGCTTTCTGCCTTGGCCTTTCCGTAGGAAGCTTTGAGCAGTCCGCCCGTGTAGATTGGTTGAGCCATTGTCAGCGATGCACCGTATTTTGTGTTTCTGCCGCTGAACGTGTAGCTGCGGCCGCTGTCTGTACTCGGCAGTGCTATGTTCAGTTCGAGTGAATTACCTGTATATTTAGCGTCGGCGTTGCCCGTAATTTTGGGTTTAAAGTCTGCTTTTGCTGCTGCATTTTCTTTATATACTTCTAATGCGTGTGTGGCGGCTTTTACGTCGTGGCTATAGGCTTCCACCTGACGGCGGTATGCCTGTAGCATGGCCGCATCTTGAGCATCAACGTTTGTGCTTATGGCAGTCAACGCTGCATATATTGTTATTATATGTTTTATTTTCATACTTTGTCTGTTGCTTGTTATGCATGTTTACATGTTTCTGTCGTATCTTCGGCTTGCTTTGCTGCTTCTGGATAGAATATGGCATATAGGGCAGGAGTGGCAAAGAGAGTGAGCAGCGTGGCAAATGAAAGGCCGAACACGATTGTTGCTGCCATGCCTCCGAACACAATGTCGAACAGCAGTGGTATGCTGCCGAATACAGTTGTTGCGGCAGCCATGAGCACCGGACGTGTACGCGAGACAGTTGCCTCTACTATAGCCGTAGATGGTGGTACGCCTGCGCGTCTCTGCAGATTGACTTCATCGAGCAATACGATGATGTTTTTTATTATCATACCCAGCAATCCGAGCCATCCGGCAATGCAGAAGAAACCGAATTGGAAACCCGTGACGAGCATGCCGACAACTACGCCTATGATTGAGAGTGGAAGAATGAGGAATATTATCAGCGGTTGCTTGAAGTTGCTGAATAGCATTACGAGGATTACCACCAGGAATACTATGGCCAGTGGAAAATACTTGGTCAGTGCGGCCATGGCCTCTTGCTGGTCCTTATATTGCGAGTCCCAAAAGAAGGTGTAACCTGGTGGTAGTTTTATCTGTTCTATCTCGTTGCGTATTTCGGCATGTACTTCCTTCATAGTGTGTCCGTGTTTAACGTCACACTGGGCTGCCATTGACAACCGCCTGTTGTATGTTTTCATTAGCGGCCATTCCCATCCCGTGCTTATACTGTCTGCAAGCTGTGCCAACGGAGCTGAGTTTGTGCCGTTCCATACAGCCAGGTCGTCCAACGCGTCTTGTGATATCATGCCCTTGGTGTCTGTGTGTAACATCACAGGCACCTGCTTGTCGGCATCTCTGTATATGCCTACTGCAACTCCGTCGGCAGTGCTTTTCACGGCGGTCATCATGTCGGCTTTTCCTAGTCCAAGCCTTCCTGCTTTTACAGGATTGTACGGAGTGGTCATCATCATGGCCTTGTTGCCCCATTCATTGCGTGCATTCATAACCTTGGGATTGCGTCTCATTATTTCTATTGCCACATTGGTCAGCGAATCGAGTACGCGTGGATCATCGCCACTGAAGCGTGCCTCTATGAGGGCCTGTGGTGCAGAGTTCAGCTCAAAGCTATTTACGCGTACTAATGCATCAGGGAAAGATTGTGATATTTCGTTCTGCAGTTTCTGTTGCATGTTTCTGGCAGCCTCAGGGCTGACTGCTTCAACCAGGCACTGGGCATAGTTGCTTTGAGGACCGTAAGCTGCGTTGGCCAGATAGTAGCGTGGAGGCGTCTGCCCCGTAAATGTTGAAACGTGCTTTATGTCTTTGCGTCGTCTCAGCGTGTCAGCCAATGCTTGTGTCTGTTCTGCAGTCTGCTCTATGCGCGTTCCTTCTGGCAGCCACAGGTCTATGGTGAAGTACTGCTTGTTAAGCAATGGCATAAATTGCTGCGGGATGAGCTTGAAAGCAACTGCGCTTAGAATGAGCAATGTGACAAGGCATGCAGTAACGGCATATCTGTGGCTTATCGTCAAGCGTAGGGCTTTTCTGAACATATCGTAAAGTCTGCCTCTGAACAGTTCCCCCTTGAGCTCATCAGGACGTGGACGGCGCACAAACTCTTGCACGAAAAACACGTTTTGCGTTATGGCCAGAACCCAACTAAGCAGCAACGATACTGCTATCACTATGAACAGAGACGATAGAATTTCACCCGTTATGTGTGGAGAGAGGTATACGGGCAAAAATGTCAGCACAGCTATTAATGTTGCACCTAATAGTGGCATGGCTGTGGTGCCCACGGCTGACAGTATGGCCGGGCGTTTGCGCATGCCGCGCTGCATGTTTACCAATGCCGCGTCATACACCACGATAGCGTTGTCTACGAGCATACCCATGGCTATTATTATGGCTGCAAGTGACATTCGTTGCAGAGCAATACCTGTTGCGCACATGTATATCAATGTGCCGAAGATAGAGAAAACTAGTCCGCTGCCTATTAGTATGCCGTTCTTTATTCCTATGAATAGAAGTAGTACGCCAGCTACGGTTATTACAGATATTATAAGGTTTAGCACAAAACCCTCGTTGGCCTCGGCTGACTCATGTCCTTGGTCGTATATTGTCTGCAGATTGTATCCTTCGGGCAGTGTTTGTCTGGCTTCGTCTATGTATGCTGCAACACGCTCCGACATATCAACCACATTGCCGTCGGCCACAGTAGATATGGCCATACCTACGGCCGGCAGTCCGTCGGTCCGCATTTGGTTGCGTGCGGGATGGCGGTAACCTTCGCTTATATGAGCTACCTCGCCAAGCCTGATGTAGGCTCCGTCCCGTCCTACAATCGTTAGTTGCTCTAGTTCTTCAAGACTACCAAAACTGCCGGTAGCCTCTACTCTTATGCGATTGTGTTCGGTTTCTATAGCACCGGCATCTACAATTCTATTTTGTCTGTCGAATGCTGCTGTTATGTCAGACATGGTTATTCCGCTGGCTGCCAATAGCGAAGGATCGGCTTCAATGTCTATGGTGCGGTCCTGCAGTCCGAACAGCTCTACGCGGGCTACATCTTTTATGCCCAGCAGACCATTTTTTTAACTGTCTGCCTTGTCTTCAAGCTCCCGCCAGCTATGGTTAGATGAACTTAGAGCGTAGAACACTCCGAGTACATCGCCGAAGTCATCGTTTACAACAGGGCGACCGGCTCCTGCTGGCAGATGTGGTTGGGCGTCGTTCACCTTACGTCGCAGTTTGTCCCACAACTGCTGCATGTCAGCAGCGCGTATTTCTTTTTTCACGTAAACGGTAATCTTTGACAGACCTGCCCTGTTTTCGCTTTTCAGATAATAGAGCTCGCCAAGTTCCTGTATTGATTCTTCGAGCACGTCTGTCACTTGCTCTCTAACCTCAGCCGGTGAGGCTCCCGGATACGATGTTGTCACTAAAGCTTGTTTAATTGTGAATGGGGCGTCTTCAAGTTTGCCCATGTTGCCATAGGCAATTATACCACCCGCAAGTACAAGTGCCAGTACCAACCAGCTCAGCGCTCTGTTTCGTAAGCAAAATTCAGCTGCGCCTCTCATTGTTGCATTCCTCCTTTCCGGTTAGCAACGGCCTGTGTGGCCACGGTGTCGCCTTCATTGAGCATGGCTTGACCTGCAGTGGCCACGCATTCGCCTGCTTTTAGACCACTACAAATCTCTATCATACCTCCGCCTAAAAGGCGTCCTGTGACCACGTTACGGCGGCATACCCGTCCGCCGTTGTCTATCGTCCAAACACAACTGCCTCCAGAGGATGGACTCCATACTGCTTTCTGAGGTACGGCTACTCCAACAAACTTATTTGAAGTCTGCCCAATGAGCATGTTGCCAGACATGCCGCCTGGCAGGTGTGATTTGCCATTGTCTATCAATGCTGTCAGTTTGAAGGCCATATTGTTACCCGTGGCGGTACGTGTTATATATGTTTCTGCCGGTCTGAATGTCCTGCCGCTCATGCGGTCAAAGCTTATCAGACATGTCCTGCCGCCTATGTTCTGTTGTAGTTGTGCAGCTATGTCTTCTGGTACGTAGGCCTCTGCCTTTATGCGTGACATATCTATAAACGTAACCACCGGCTGTCCTGCTGCCACGTCCTGATAGCGTTCTACATGTTGTGTCTGTACATATCCGCTGAAAGGAGCTATGAGTCGTGTACGGTCCAATTCATCTGCAGCCATGTCATAGTCAGCTTTTGCGCGTTCATAATCGGCTCTTGCACGCTCATACTCCTGTTCGGCTATGTTGCCAGCCTTAAATAAGCGTGTTGTACGCTCGTATTCAGCCTTAGCCTGACGGCATATTGCCGCTGCTCGTCTTTTCCTTACAATGAAGTCACGGGCGTCGAGTGCGGCTATAACCTCTCCGCGTCTGAAGAACTGACCTTCTTGAACGTCAAGTTTGGCTATATGGCCGCCAACTCTGAAGGCGAGTTCGGCTGTGCGGCAAGGCTCAGATATGAAAGGATACTTGCGGGCCGATGTATCGGTCATACTTTCAGCCGTGGCCACGTCCACAGTGCGTACCGTGTCAGGAGCATCGTGTCGGCCACTGCACGATACGGCCATAATGGCAGACGACAGAATCAGAAGCATGTTTTTTCTAATCGTAATCATCTTTTTTTCTGTTAAGTTTGTATGCTTTTTATTCGCAAAGATAACATGTAGCATGGGCAAATGTCAATACAAATATTACTGAAGCAGCTCTATCTGTATCTGAATGCGCATCATCGGTCTCTGGAACGAAATGATTTGACATGGATTATAATGCATGGGTTGATTGTTGTGGATACAGTGTAATAATGATTTGTATTATTGCAGGATTTCGTATTGATATGTTGGGTATATGATAAATTTGCTGATAATAATGTGATATGATTTTCTTGTCTGAGAAATAAAAGTAAAGTATGTGTGTTGGCTTAATGCGTGATGAATTTTTACAATAATTATTGTATAAGCTGAAAGTTTGATGACATACTTTGGTTCCAAATTATTAACCTATCGTTTACGGCAAAAAACTAGGCCACTTTTAAAGTAAAAGTGGCCTAGTTTTTTGCCGTAAACATCTGCTTACATTTTACAATTCTTAAGTTATTTGTCTACGTGTTCATTGCTCCGCATTGTGGGCAAATACCCTTGTGTCTTAGACCAGCTCCACATTTGCCGCAGGTGTAGTTGCATTTAGCACGTTTGAAGTAGATTTTTACGGCAAAGTAGGTGTATGCGGCCAAGAGTGGATAGCCGATGTAATAAAGCGTGGCTATAGAGAATATTATATAGTTTGCGGCGCAGATGCCGGCCAGCCCGCAGAGATATAGTAAAGCTTCCGCCGGTGGCAAAAGGCGGCGTACAATGTCGGCTACAGCCAGAGAAAGAATGAGCATAGTCCATACGGCAGCCAAGAAGATGGCTAGGACGGGTGGTACATTTAGAGGATTGAGCGTGGGATGGAAGTAGAAATGGCGCCATGTGTCTGGCTCAAAGTTCTGTATGCTTGAGTAGATGACTGCAGCTGTAGCCACAGTGAGGGCTAGCAGCGTGGGATAGAATGTGCCTATGTCATTGAAGTGAACTATTCTAGCATTGCGGCGCAGTAGGGTGCGCATAAGATATGCCACGGATATTGTGCTGATGACGATAAGAAAGATGAGAAGGTGGGTATCGGAGAATATTGATATGAACTGTGATATTGGGTCGCTGGGTACAGTTGAAGCCAATAGCATCTGCTCGCGTGTCCAACCGAAGGTTTCTTGGTCACGCGCTACTTGTATCCATACAGAATCGGCAGTTGCAGATGGCATAACTCTGATGTCGGCAACGACGATATGGTCGTGCTTGTAGACGGATACAGAGTCGGTATGCATACCGTTAAGCAATTCTTCTGGCTGCTGGCGCAGCAGTACGAGCGAGTCGGCCTTCACCACGAAGTTGTAGTTTAACGAATAGTGGTGGGTGCGTTCAAAAGCGGCAGTGTCTGGCTGTGCAGTAGCTACCGTCTTGGTTTTACTGCGCCCCGTGTTGTGATAGCATGACGACAGCGTGGATGTCAGTATCATAAGGATTGCCAGCATACAGGTGTATAGGGCTTTAGCGGCGTATTTGTTTATTGATTGTTGCATGGCTATGTATTGCGAGTGTTTATTGTCGGGAAGAAGACCGGATTAAATCTACTTGTCGGCAATGACGTTCATTTGGCATCGTGCACAGTCAAACTGCAGTTTGAAACGGCGGCCGTCTGTCATGCGCAGGTATAAGGGACCTTTGAGACTATGTGGTTGTCCGCCTTGGCGTGTGCACATGCCCAGAGCATGACGCAGGCAGTAGCGGCACTGCATAAGCAGGGCATGTGGCGGCATGTTGATCTCTGGGGCTGGTATCGCTTTAGTTTGTTGCGACTTGTAGAATTCTGCCGCCTTGTTGTTGGCAACATTATACAGATACGGATAGGCTTCAGGATATGTGTTGCTGCCGCCTTTTTCTGTTTTTGTATTTGCCGCCTTGCTACTTGCCTCCGTGCGTGCGTCTGCTGTAGCCTGTCTGAGGGCTTGCTCAAGTTTTTGGATAATGTCGCGTCTCATGTGAGACAGGAGGCTCGATGGTATAAACGTTTTTATTCCATCTTGCGGAACTGACACGTCGGTGCACTTAAATGGTGTGTTACCAAGTCGTGTAAGTTGACGCACAATATTGTCGGTCTGTGGTTTCTGTGCAGTTTGCGGCTCACATTGTAACTCTGTAATGGCACTGACACTGTCGGCGGTTGCCGTCAGTATTATGTTGCCTGGGGCAGATTCTTTCAGACTCATTGTTATGTTTATCTTGCGTTCGGCACTTTTGCCCGTAAGAAGTTTCTCGAATGCTTGGTCGCTGTTGCGGTAGAGAGCCTGGCCGCGATTCAATCCGGAAGGCATCCTTTGAGGGAATATGGTGTTGCCTTGTGCCCTGTTGACTCTGAATCCCTGCAGCTTGTCATTTCCGTTGAAAAAGCACAGGCCATCGCCATTGGAAAAGGCTGCAGTGCCAGCTACGGTAATATCGTTGCGGTTTATTGACTTTACCGTGCCCACATACTGACCTATAGCCTTTGGGGTGAGTGGTGAACTCATGTCAGCGCTGCGTCCATCTGCAAAATAGTGGGTGAAGCCTCGACTGAATGTCTTATCAAGATTTGGTTCAAAAGTATAATTGCTGCGGCCGAGCGAAGCGCGGCAGTAGCGTCCGTTGCTGCGTGCTATTATATCGTTAAGCTTGCGGCTGTAGGCTGCAGTTACGTTTTTCACGTATGTTATATCCTTTAGCCTGCCTTCAATCTTGAGCGATGTAGCTCCACTGTCGAGCAGTGTCTCAAGGCGGTCTATGAGGCAGAGGTCCTTGAGTGACAGCAGGTGGCGTCCGCGTTCAATGACGTTGCCGTGTTCATCCTCTAAATCGAATTTTAGGCGACAGAACTGGGCGCATTCGCCCCTGTTGGCACTGCGCCCAAAACAATACTGCGAAGCGTAGCATTGTCCTGAATAGCTTACACACAAGGCACCATGGACAAACACTTCGAGTTCGACGTCCGGCACGGCTTTGTGAATTAGTGCGATCTCTGTTGCCGAGAGTTCACGGGCAAGTACGACACGGCTGAATCCCTGTGAGGCTAGCCATTTTACCTTATCTGCTGTACGGTTATCAGTCTGCGTACTGGCATGGATGGGTATAGGCGGAAGTCCGTCTCCAGAGGCAATCATTGAGGCTAGAGCCATATCTTGTACCAATATGGCATCTGCACCAGCCTCATATAGTTGCGATATAAGCTCTTTGGTGGCACAAAGTTCATTGTCATAGATAATGGTGTTCACAGTCACGTAGACTTTGGCCATGAACGTGTGTGCATACTCGCACAGTGCCTTGATGTCGCTGAGGGTATTGCCTGCTGCGGCTCTTGCTCCGAAGCGGCTCGCTCCTATATATACGGCATCTGCTCCGTGATCGATGGCGGCTATGCCGCATTCCAGGTTTTTGGCCGGAGCCAAAAGTTCTATAGCTTTACTCAATTTTGTTTATGTCGTAAGGAGTTTCTTGATATACGTAATAGTTAATCCAGTTGCTGAAAAGAAGATTGGCATGAGCCCGCCAGCGCACCAACGGAGGATTGTCCGGGTTGTCGTCTGCATAGTAGTTTACAGGCATTTCCACA
>OGIH01000993.1_pt1 | contig 17463 bp, 16 predicted proteins | sample 1571721 | NCBI WGS metagenome assembly OGIH01 (sample SAMEA2582068, study PRJEB24529) | metagenome | biome: Human gut stool | place: China | collected 2011
TATACGTTGCACTGGCAGGTCATGGGGGATGATCCTTTGAAAATTTCATTCCCATTCTCATTTTTAGTGATGGATATACCAAAAGAATAATCGTTTCCGGTAAAAGCATCTATGGGAGTAAAACTTCTTGATTGGGTGGTCTCTGCCTTTTCTATGGACGCGTTGAAGTTCAGAGAGACTTCCCTTGCCGGAGTATCCGGCTCCATCCCGTCATAGGCATAGTTGTCACATGCTCCTACCAACAGTAAAGAGCAAGCTGCCAGGATGATTGTCCGGGGTAAGGTATATTTCTTGTTTGTATCCATATTCATCTTTGTATATCATTTCAATTACTTATCATTCGATTTCTGCCTTACACAACGGATTCTCAGTTTCTCCGTTTTCTTATAATGCAATGCATATCCGGGATTAGTGTTAAAATCCACAGCCCAAGCTGAACCGGACTTTTTCCTCAGCTCGTCTGTTGTACCTTCCAGATACTCACTTCCGCACCAATAAGTCCCGGACAACGGTGTGAACCCGCGCAATTTTTCCAAACTTCCCTGATTCACATAGATAAACGCCAGTTCCGAGAGTCGCGGAAGTCTCCAGTCATCGAATCCGTTTTCTTCCAGATCGCGGCATAAGTCAAAGGCTGTCAACGTGGTTCCGGTCTTCCACGGAACGGTCTCATTACCCGATTCATCCACTATATCACTGCCGGAAACCATCAGAGAGGGAAAGGTACGCAGCGTAAGTCCAGTCCAGGTTCTCTCCATTAAATCCCTGATAATTCAGGTAATATCCCGAAATGGAAGGTACAGAGGCCGATTGCCCCGTAGTCCATGGTTCAAGAGTGGCTTCGAAACCTAAATTTTTCGGCATGCTGTTGTACGCAAGTTCGGCAGTGGCATAACCTGTGGCCTTCACGCTCTTGATAGTAAACTGGTATATGTGGTTCCGCAGGATATTCATTTTCGTACCGGAGTCATCGTTGGTGAAGTCCACGCGATAGTAAGATAAATCAGGAGAATTGTTGTAATAGCCTCCTACAATAATTGCCAGGCGTTTTTTGTGGTTAGCGTCATATACCCCTCCCCCGTTTTCCCAAAACAAGTCGGCTTCGGGCAGGTAGATTTTCCCCAGACAGTAAGTCCCGCTCGTTATGTATGGGCTGTCATAAGTCTTTGTGGTTGTTGCTCCGGGAGCAGTGGAAGGGCTGTCTATCACTATTTTGTTTGAGGTGGCGCCGCCAGTGGTAGTAGTGGTCCAATGATAGTTCGCCAGCGCGGGCATGTATGTATACCGTTGCCCTGCTTTCCATACTTGTACCTCAGTCATAACAAAGGGCTGCCTGCCACTGCCTGTATTGCTCCATGAGGTAATTGTACCGTCCGGATCTGTTTTCTTAGTCCCTATACCAATATCCACACGTGCTACGGAACGGATCAACTCTGTGTTGCCGGTATAAGCGGTGCCTTCCTGCACTTGTACGGAGGCGCCCCCATTGACCACTCCAAACATAGGGAATGGATGAGAGTCATCGAAAACAAGGGGTGCAGTGATTGCCGTGCTAAGGCAGGCTTGCTGTACATCTTCGTAGCTCTTGCCATACAGTCCATACAGGAAACCATAGCCGGGGAGATTGGCGAGAATAACAAGCTTGTAGTTATCATTGGCGCCCATACTCTGCAACAAGTTGGCAGTATAGGTCCCACCGGTGTTCTTTTTTCCCTCCGCCACGTAACGCAGGGTTCCGTAAGAGTCAGCCTCGGCATTGAACTGAAGAATATAAATTGAAGTGATCTGCGCATCTGTTCCCGTACCGCTTCCTGAAGCCGTGCCGGCATCGGCAGCGGATACGGAGAGCTTGACAAGGACGGGCCCGTCCTGCCGCACGCTGTAACTGTCATCGTTCTGGCAGGCTCCCAGCAGAATGATTATCCAAAGGAGTTTAGCCAGTTCGTTCAACCTTAATATATAGTTATTCTTTATCTTCATATTTATATTCTTAACCTTTATAGCTCTTCAGGGATAAAAGAATCAGTTCCAGTCTTTCCAGATAACAGTTTTTCCCCAAGCTGTAATTTCAATCTCAACACTCACAGAACCTTCAAAATTCAATAAAAGATTAGTGGTTTTACCAACTACAGGGATAATTGGATTGCCGCTACCGTCGGTTGTTATACTCTTGAGCAAAGAACGGTTGTGATAGATATCTATCGTAAGTCCGCCACCATTCGTTGTTGGGAAAAGCCGGAACATGGAGACCTCAAAATCTTTGTTTGCAGCAAGGGTCATTGCCGGAGAATAGGAAGCGGGAGACCCTCCGTAATTTCCACTAAAATCCATCCGGCTGCTTGTTTCACGGATTACAAGAGAGTAATCCCTGTCATCCGTACCCGTGAGCCGTTGCAGTCCACGCAGGGTTATATTCATTGACGCCGTCATGCGGGAGACATCTATAAATTGTTCTGCCGGATGATTGGACGTTGTATTATTTTCTATTTCAAGCTCTCCGTAAAACAAATCAGTCGGAGAGGTAAATATGCTCTGTTCCGCCTTTGTAGGCACAATAGGTTTCAGCGAGATGAAACCGTCAGAGCGTTGATCGCCCGTTTTCAGGGGGCTGACGAGCATCGTACCGTCCTGCGTGTTAGCCATGGCCACGCAATGAAAGGCGGGAATGCCCGGATAATTCAGGGTAACAGGTTCCGTTGTGTTCACTGGTAGTATATCAAGCAACAAGTCTTTGTCATCAAAGACATAGAGGCTCATATCTTTTATTGTCCCCTGCGGTATATCTGCAGGCAGACTCACCTTCAGAGGGATACCCTTGAAACAATCATCGGTATTTTCGGCTATGCACCCCGACAACAGCAGCAGTGTGAACATAAAGTATAATATCCCCGGAATGGACCGGAATGTGTAGTCACCTGTCATAATGGAGATTATTTCTTATTTTATTTTGGTAGTTTAAAATATCCGCCACGGACACCGCCGTGGCGGATATTTATTAATCAGTATGCATGCCCTGTGGAAGGGACATATCGATTACTATATCAATCCGGGAATTATGTCCACTCTTTGGAGATTTCCGGTACAACAGCCCAGCTTGCCGGAGTAACAGTAACCTCTACAGAACTGTTCACAGTCGGTTTAGTCGGGTCGGTAGTACCACCACCACCGCTACCGCCGGAGCTGCTAGGTTTAAAGTTACCGTTCAACTTCAGAGCTACGCTGTATGCCTTACCCGCTTCAAGTTCCGCCTGGTCGCCAGCACCGAAATAAGTGGTGAAATACAAGGTCTGTACTTCTTCAGCGATAGCAGGGTTCGCTGTTGCATCGGCTTTTACTTTTCTCCATCTCACTTCAACCACGAGTGCTGTCGGATGATCGGCAAGGGCTGAAACACCGGTGTTCGCGAAGGTATACCAATGTCCTATTTTCGAAATTTCATTCGCTGCAAGACCGGCTCCGGTGGCAAAGCCAGTCTCTATCGTGTATTCATTATTGGGCTTGAACTGATTAGGCTCCGGTCCTGTCCATGGATTAGACCATGCTACACCACCGGTGTATTGTTTCAAGTCTTGTGCGATATAGTCAGAGCCGCCATCGGTAGCAGGAAGGAAATGTGTAGTTCTCTGTACATTCATCAGGTAAACGCGGTCGATGGTAAAGTTCGCGTCAGCATCTCCAGCGAATTGATCTTTCTGCACATATTTATTGTCTGTAACCGTTCCACCATTGAAAGAAATCTTCCCCGACATATAGAGATTATCATCCTTATGGGTTAGATCGCCGGTAGGATTGCTCGGAGCCTTAAGCATATCCGACACCACAGCCTTCAGGGCATCCTCACTTGCAACAGAGGCAAACAGCCCACCTGCGCCCGTCAAATCTCCGGTATTGGCTACAACTGCCCCCCTTTTGGCGTCCGTCGTGGTTGATATCGAATTGGCACCTACTGCCGACGGAGTACCGATAAACTTCTTCGTTATAACGGTTCCGGTCTGGTTGAAGATAAACACTGTAAGATCGTTTACCTTACCATTCTTTGTGTCCAGATCGCCGGGTATCCCCGCCGCTCTGCTGGTTGCCTGTTCACCGCTTCCTGCCAATTTAAGGATAACTTTCGCTTCCGGAGCATTACTGTCGCTTCCACCGGGAACTTCGTCGTCGTTCTGTGAACAACTAGCCAATGCCGCTATCGCGCACATAGACAAAAATAAACTTTTTACTTTCATTCGTTGATGTTTAATTAATAATAGAATATCTATAAGTTAAATATTAATACTTTTTAATTCACGCTCTATTCCGTAATAGAGATTATTAGATAAGCCAACGACACTATTATTTGATTATCAGGATATTATATTAAATAGAAGAATATAAATACGTTTCAGTATTATAATCAAGAAACATACACCAAAAAGAAACACAATAAAACGCTGATATATAGCTTATTTTAATAAATGATACTGAAACATTGCTGAAACAAACAAAAGAAACCTATAAAAAGTGATAGCATATGAACAAAGAAACATCGTTAAACAACCTGCTCTACATACACGAGCATTTGTCATGTAGAAATTACCTTGAAAAGGTAGAAAATGGATTTAAATATATTGAGTTTGAACAGGACGCAGTCATTCTGGAAAAGGAGATTATGTGGAATCATATATTATTCGTACTTGAAGGAGAATGTATCATCAATTATAATCAATTTAAAAATCGTAAATTACAGGCAGAATCAATCATTTTGTTACCCAAGATGGCCACAATGAAAGTAGAAGTTACGGCAGGAACCCGTTTGCTTTCATTGTCGTTTGGCATATTATTAAACCTTTGTGATAAGTTCGCGTTGCAGTCATTAACAAAGCTTTGTGATGAACTGGATTATAATTTTGAACCACTCAAAATACATTATCCGCTTCAGCCTTTTCTTGAACTTGTAATGCATTGCCTGAATCAGAAAATGGACTGTGGACATTTCCATAGCTTGTTGCAACAAGAATTGTTTTTTTTACTGCGGGGTTTTTATAAAAAAGAAGAATTGGCACTTCTGTTTTATCCAATTCTGGCAGCAGAGTTATCATTTAAAGATTTTGTCATTGAAAACTATACTAAAGTAAACAATGTGAATGAACTTATTTCTCTTTCCAACATGGGAAAATGTAACTTTTACAGCAAGTTTAAACAGGTATTCGGAGTAACCGCCAAACAGTGGCTACTGAAACAACGCAACCAATACATATTAGATAAGGTAATGACATCGGAGACCACGATTGGAGAATTGATGGAGGAATTCAATTTTGAGTCTCAGGCTTATTTTACCCATTACTGCAAACAGCATTTTAATTGCACCCCAAGAGAACTGATTATGAAGTATCAGGCTATAGAACAATAGGTTTTGGCTGAATTTACATCAAAAAGTACAAAATATAAAAAAAAACATTCTTTTTTGCAATAAAAGTAAATTACGAACACCCTATCTTTGCGGTGTGAAACATACAGGAAGTATAATTTTATGCCTTGCATCTCTATTACGGAATAGAGATGCATAAGAAATAGTTTGAAAAGACTGTATAAAATGAATGATTGTATAAGAAATAAAGCCGGCATACTTATTGGTCTATTTACTTTGCTAGGATGTTTTGCGGTTAGAGCACAAGATATAGCAGTAAAAACGAATTTACTTTATGGCGGGTTGTTACAAACACCAAACATAGGGGTGGAATGGGGAATATCTCCCAAACTGACTGTTGACTTGTGGGGAGCCTACAATCCTTTTCCTTTGGGTAAGAATGGTTATGGTTCCAACAATAGAAAAATGAAGCATTGGTTGATACAATCAGAGTTTCGCTATTGGCTTTGTGAACGGTTCAATGGACATTTCTTTGGCGGACATTTGTTTTATGGACAATATAATGTCAGTAATATTCGATATTGGGGACTAGGTGACTTTAGAAGACAGGGAAATCTTGCAGGATTCGGATTCAGTTATGGGTATCAGTGGATTCTTTCACCACATTGGAGTATAGAAGGGACATTAGGGATCGGCTATGCACACCTGCATTATAGTAAATACCCGTGTAAGGAATGTGGTAAGCGTTTAAGCGTAAACAACCGTAATTATTTAGGGCCTACACGTGCCGCTGTATCTATCATATATTTACTTAAATAATATCCCAAATGAATAGTTTTCAGATTATAATACTTTCCTTTTTTATGAGTATAACGGTCATGTCAGTTTCCGCTCAAAATAATGATTCGATCAAGATCAATAATTTTTCTATAGAGAAGAATGCTCAAGGTGATTCTGTGAGTTTGAGATTTCATTTGATGATTGCTCCCGGCATTACAAAAGCAAATGATGAGTTGTTGCTTACACCTATATTGATAGATATAAAGGGAAATCACTCTTTTGCTTTCCCTGTCATACGCGTAAATGGCAAAATACGGGAGAAAATAGTTCGAAGACAAAAAGTGCTTCACTCATCAAAAGCAGAGAAAGACTTAATATATACAGTATCCAATCGGCAATGGAATACAATAACATGTTCAACTCCGATGTTAGCCAATCAACTTTGGATATGGCAGGCAAAGTTAGTGTTACGGCGGCAATTTGGAAATTGCTGTATGAAAAAGGAGGTGCATATGGTTGTATTGTGTTTACGTGGAACCGGACGGATGGATATTCTATTGTTAAGCCGGAAATAAAGAATAAGGTGGAAATACCGGAAATGTTACCGCATAAATGTGCTACGGAAGTACTGGCTGAAACAGAGAAATTTGTAGAACCCATAGATAACTATTCAGCGGGTAAAAGGATTCTGGCGGGCGAGCAGGAAGGAGCACAGATTGTTTATTTCAAGCTTGCAAAGGCAGAGATAGATAGCAATTATCTGGATAATGAGAGAGTGCTGGAACATATCATTGATGTAATTCGCCGTATTAGTGAAGATCCCGAAGTAGAGATAGCTCGCGTAGTGCTATTGGGGCTTTCCTCACCCGAGGGGGCTTTTGAATTCAATAAACAATTGTCTGGAAAACGAGCTGAAGCGCTGAAGCAATATATAGCCGACCGGATTGCTTTGGCGGATAGTTGCTTTGCGCTTGTGAATGGTGATGAGGGCTGGGAAGAACTACGTTATAAAGTGGAACACTCTGATATGGAATACCGTAAGGAAGTATTGAATATTATTGATTCAGTTCCGATAATGAAAGGCCGTGAGGGACAGTTGCAACGTTTGAAAAGAGGAGTGCCCTATCGTTATTTGGAAGAACACTTCTTTCCGCAATTGCGTCGAGCCGGATACATCAAGGTGTATTACCGGATGAAAAATGGAACCATATAAATCTCAATATATAATAATTTATTTTTTAATCATAAGACAAAAATGAGAAAGAATTATTTTCTAATCGGAGTATTTGCGCTGGCAACAATAACGTTTGCTGCTTGTAGCAGTGAGGACAAGCTAGGTGAAGAAAGAAGCGATGACAATGGTAATACCGAAGTCATAGAGGGAGAGCCTACTTGGGCGAAGTTTACATTTAAACTGGGCAAAGATGGTGTTGTAGCACGTGCAACGGGTGACACACATGAAGGTACTACTACAGAAAAAAACATCAAAAATCTGCGGGCTTATATCTTCAATGAGTCCGGTAGCTTTGAAGCAAAGACGGATAATGCTACTGTAGATGAACATGGCACGGAGCACACTGCTGTATTGAAACTAACTTCCGGTAAAAAGAAAGTGTATGTAGTAGCTAATATGCAGGACGACTGGATTACGTCTACCACTACAACTGCTCAATTTGAAGCTGTTACTTTGACACATTGTACGAAAGCAGGACGTATTGCCCATACCAAAGGTGTAGAAACGGCAGTTGCTGTATCGCGTGTCGGTAATTTTGATAAAATATCCGGTAATGGGAATGCGGCGACCAATGGTTTCCTGATGGCAAATGTATTAAAGGCAACCGAATACACATTATATCCCGGGATTTCTGCTGAGGATTGCTCGAAACCGGCGTATGATAGTTCGGCGGAAATGAAGAAAAACAATCATTTGGAGGTGTTCATATCCCGTGCTGCTGCTAAGTTGCAGGCTACTTTTGCAAATGCGGATGCTTTGATATTGAAAGATAGTGAAAGTAATACATTAGGCAAATTACTTACTCCGACTTTTACGGTTCGTAATCTTCCGGTTCAGAGCTATATATTTCTGCATAATCATGTTGATGGTTTCCTTACGCCGTTCTATACAATGACTAATACTAGCTCTACATTTGCAGATTTCGCTAAATATTATGACGAGGTGAATGAGCCTAATTTGGATTTGAAAGCAAGTGCTGACGGGGAAGCTATAGAGTCTATATATTTGCCGGAGAACTCCAATCAGACACCGGTAAGGGGAAATACTACTTATGTGTTGGTGAAAGGTGTATTTGCTCCGGCGGCTAATGTGATGATTAATGCTGTTGAAGTGAAAAATGATGGTGGCAATCTTAGTATCGAAAATAAATTAGACGGAACTGATTATACTACAGGAGGAAAAGATGTACCGCCATATTTTAGTGTCCCGGAATGGGAAAATCAGATTTATACGGCTCCTGCAGACTTTAGTGGAAACTTGGCAAACTATGGCTTGGGCATGATTTTAAAGACTTATTTGAATAAAGCCGGAAAACAGAAATGGTTAAATGCAGTAGACGAGGGAAGTGCTGTAGACGAAGGTGATATAGAGAATTCTGTAAGTGTATATTATGGAAGCTCATTCTCTACTTCTGAAGGTATTTATTCAGTTGTTACCATCAAGAAATATTCGCATCCCAAGAATGCACTACCGGGCTATAAGGAAAGTATTGAAGGAACAATACGTATTTTTCAGTACACCGGAGGTACTTGTTATTATCGTGTGAATGTTGAAGATAATATGGACGGAAAGACGGAAGCCAACAACCTGTTCTATTCGGTAATGCGCAACCGTTTTTACAATGTAAATATCTCAAAAATTACTTCAATCGGTTATCCCGATGATGAGGATGTTACCGTGGACCCGACAGATCCCATCAACCAGAAAACGTACATGCAGGCACATATCACTGTGGAACCATGGACGAAAGTTGAACAAGATGCAGAACTAGGAATGTAATTGCTATTAGTCTGCCGGTTCATTAAAAATAGATTTTAACGGATTCTTTTGCCGGGGCATTGTCCCCGGTAAAAGAATCTAAAATCCCTCTCAATAACAATTTAACATGCATAGTACATTTTACCGGAAAAGAAGGATGGTGGCATACATATCAATGCTATTATGGCTTATTACAGGATGCGTTAATGAAGATTTTTCCGATTGTCCGCAGGGAAGTTTCCAGGTGGCTTTCGAATATGTTCATCACACGGACAATATTTGTCCCGATCGCTTCAACATTGACGTACAGCAAATAGACTTGTATGTATTTGATGCAGCCGGATGTTTTTTGAAATGTATAACTCGTAAAGGGACGCCTTTCCCGAAAGATTTTCGGATTGACCCGGAACTTTCTACCGGTAGCTATACGTTGGTGGCATGGGGAAACTTGACTGATGAAGTGACTTTACAACCGGCCTTTATTGCCGGACAAACTACGCTTGAGCAGGCGTTATTATCACTCAACGCAGCTGAAGACCGTAGCGTGAACCATAGACTGGCTCCTGTTTTTCATGCTATGAAACAAGTAGAAGTAAACGATGTGAAGGAACACACTGAAGTTCTTTCACTTATAAAGAATGAGAATCATTTGCATCTGAATGTGAAGTGGTTTGAAAAAAGCGGAATACCATGTATTCACCGCTGTGCGGATGGCGTGCGTGTCCGTGTACTTGATCCCAAAGGGGCGACCTATAAATTTGATAATTCTGTAGTTGCTTCGGGCAATGAATTGACATATTATCCATATCAGGGCGTAAATAATGATGCATGGAATCAATTTGCAGGCGTTTTTTCTTTGATGCGTTTGGTGGAAGGGGAAAAATTGACGCTACTGATAGAACGTTTGATGCAGGACGGCACAGCCAAAGAACTCTACCGTTCTGACTTAGTCGAACTTATCCGGATGCATCCATATACCCGCATCCAGTCGGAACTTGACCGGCAAGATGTGTATGAAATAGAAATATCGCTTATAGATGATCTGGACGGTGACACGGATACTTATATGCAAACGGCTGTTACCGTATCAGGGTGGACAATCATATTGCAGGATACGGAAATGTGATACTTTATAATTAAACGAGAGAATGAGACTGAAATTAGTTTATATATATAGCTTCGTTGTGACATTATTATATCTGCTTACTGCTTGTACTGACGGAATAGAAGCATCTTCCGATAGTAATGGCCAGGGGGAAGGCAAGGAAATTCCTGTCAGTATCATGCCGAAACTTGTTGCAGGGGATGAAAATGAGGTATCACAATTGCGTGTTATCATTTTCTCGACACGTACTTCCAATCCTTACGGCCCTAAAGTTTTAGTCAGCAATCAATTGATAGATGTAAATGAAGATTATGTTGCCATTACCTATATAGGATACAATGATATTTATGTGATAGGAAATGAACCGGTAGATCTTTCGGGAATCAACAGCCCTGAAGAATTGAAAAATATTCAGATGAATACGGAAAGCAGCCTGAGTGCTTCAAAATTTGTATTTTTCCGGCAGTTGCTCAATGTGAATGTACGGAGTAAAAATGAGATATATCCGGAAGGGGCATCCGCTCCTGTTTCAAAACTGGAGATAAAGTTGCAACGAGTGATTGCCAAGTTAAGTGTGAAGTTTGACCTTAGTACGGAGATTTGTGAAAATGGAAACCCTACAGGTGAATTCGTTAATCTTGAGTCTATGGAGTTATTTCGTATTCCAAAGTATAGTTATCTGGCTTCCTGTAAATACAGGATAGAAGAGGGGTTTCTAGATAACCGCGTTTTTTCACTAGAAAATAGCAGTGCAGAACAGAATCATTTCACATGGTCATCCGGTGATATATATTTGCCGGAATATCTGCCGATGGATGAGATTTACAGAATGGTATTGCGCATTAAAGGGACATCAAGAGGAATCACCCGTATATATACTTTGCCGATTGGTGATGCGATGAATTCAATTGATTCACATTCTACAGAATGGAATATAACCCGCAACAGGCATTATAGTTTGAATATTAAAGCGATTACCGGTTATGGAGAGGAGTCCCTTGAAGTGAAATCCAACGTTTCCGGATGGTCGGAAGTCAATGTTCCGATTGAAATAACGGGAGCTAGTTTTCTTGCAGTCAACAAAAAGACGGTCGAAGTAAAGTCTTTACGCTTTTACTCGTATGTGCGTTTTGCTTGTAACGCTCCGGTTGAAGTGAAACTTCCCGATGAGGTGACAATCGGTAATCAACTGCAGATGACAATAGAATATGATGACGCGACAAAGAAAAGCGGTCGCGTCGGGTTCAGACGTGGAAATTGGAATACTGGTAATGATATTATATATGCAACTACATTAAAATCGGGTACCGCATCTGTTGAACTTAATCTGCAACTTTATAGATCTGAAACAATTCGTGTCGGAAATAACCTTGTTACTTGGGCTGAAGCCATGGGATATTGGGAAGAGGCTAACTGGATACGTACGGGTATTTATAATGATGAGTTTTATAAAAGAGCCACCCGGGAAACTGGATGTAGAGCATATTATCCTGAAGGGATAAATGAGAATGATGCAACAAGAGGGAAAGGATGCTGGAGATTAGCTACCATACGTGAAAATTGGGCGATTAATTCTGCTGAAGCATGGTGCATAGAGGAACATGATACAAATGGCAGAAAGGCATATGTAAGTTACGGATCGGGAAATCTCATAGACGATTATAAAGAGAATAAAAAATATCGCTATAACTGTACACTTGATGTTCGTCCTCCTGAACTTTCAGATTTTATAGTCTCAAGTTCAGATGTAACGAATGTCACGAAGGAAAATGCGTCCTCTATATGTGCAAATTTAGGCAGTGGATGGAGATTGCCTACAGGAAAAGAAATGAATTATGTTTTCCTGAATGCCGGAACCAACGGGCTTCCCAATAATTTCTTTTCGGACAGTTATTGGGGAAAGAATGAGGATGGTACTTTCATTGTAGCAACAATGAGCGATCCGGACGGAAGTGCCACGACGGATGAATTGCGAAATGGGAGACATACGGTGCGTTGTGTGAAATTACGTTATCCCCCTGTTGGATAAGAAAAATGATAGATATGATAGTAAAAAAGAAATATATTCAATTAGTCCTGTTTGTATTGCTTTTCTCTTTGGGGGCTTGCAATAGTGATGAAATGTCGGATATTAACGATACAACAGAAGTACAGGAGCAAATGGTTTTGCAACTAAGTGTGCAACAAGAGTCTGTTGTGTATACGCGGGGAACAGGTACCCCTGCCGATGAAGCAAAGGTTGAAAGTATGGATTTTCTGATATTCAATCATGACGGAAAAATTGTTTATCATCAGCATCCTGTATTGGAATGGACTGGAAATGAATATAAGACGACAGTAAACATTCCTTCGGCGACAGGAGAGCATACATTGTATCTGATAGCTAATTATCCGATGGAAGCAGGGACAATACATACTTTACAGGACTTGGAAAGCAGGATATGCACAAGTACGAAAGCACTTGTAAAACCACCCTTTGTAATGGCTACCAGGCGCATAACTCTTTCATCACTCAACATGATAGCTATTCGTAATGCGATGGAAAGTGACGGTAGCAATGGTTTCAGTTTAAAACGGAATGTTGCGAAATTCAGTGTGGGAGTGGCAGACAACAATTTTGAATTGATTTCAATAAATTGGTTGGGTTGTCCTGTGTCAGCCTCTGTATTGGCAGACGTGGATTATACCAGTCCGTCCACTTTGTCTGTCAGTAGCCTTGCTCCTTCGTCAAATCCTATTTATCTGTATCAGATTCGGAAAATGGGGTTGGATGCGCATAAAGGATTTCACATCGTTGTACATGGAAAATATACGGCAGCGGATGGGACAGAAAGGGAAGGATACTATAAACTCCGTCTATGTACAATAGATGATGCTACAGGAGAAAAAGTTCCGTTGACTTCAATTGTAGGCAATGATTACTATAAACTGAATATCCGGAGTGTTACGGGATTTGGCGCTAATTCATTCGAGAATGCAGAAAAGAATGGATTTACTAATGATATGGAAGCATTCATGTTATTAGAGTATAATGGTACACATGATTATCAAGAGAATTATTTGCAGAATGGTTATCAGATGGGATTTGAAAATTCCCGTTGGATTATATACAGTAATGAAATCTTGAATTCTTTTGTGTTAGGTCATTTCTACCGGTGCATCCGGGATGAATCATTGGAAGGTTACACCATGTTTGATCCGGATTATCCTAATCTTCAGCGTGGATTGATAACGGTGAAAGCAAATGGGACAGAAATAACGGGGGAAACAGTTTGTAATGATACTCCTGATAATCCCGTCGAGATGGACTTGTGTTTCACGGAATCGAGTGAAGTCGCAGGTACGGAATACTCTTTTACGAGTATTATCCAATATGGTGTTCTACAAAAAACGGTAACTGTTGAACGTCATTCCTCTATCGGTCGGTCATATACAGTGCTTCCTATGTTATATACGAATTACGGGGAAGTGTTCGATTCATGTGATTGGATCGGGATAGCTGAACAACGGCACGAAGGTGCTATTATTTATCCGCAGTTAGACTCTGCTAATGATTACATTTTTGTCCATGTAAAGGAAAATGGCACAGGCAATGCACGTGAAGGAAAGGTGCGTCTGTTTGGTAGGAATGGATATTTTGAACTTCGGATACGTCAGGAAGGATAATTCAAATAGTGTTAAGAGTGAAAGGAGATATGAGGATGAATATATTAAACGATATTTTGGAAAAAGAAGGTGATAATCGAGGCTCTGTTTATTTGTATTGTCTAGAGGATTCATGGAAAGCATTCGGATATTCTGCTTTTTATCTGTCTTTACTTTATCCGGGGATTAAAATCGTGAAATATGATAATCCGGATATTATATGTTTTTGTATGTGTATATCGGATGATTGTCTGATGGAAATATTCGAGATGAGCCGGATATATGTCGGGAATGAATGTATAGAAATGAAAGTGCCGGAAAGGATTTGCGGTGGAGAAAACGAGTATGTCAAATGGTGTAATGAATTGTGCTTGAACTTGTAGAATTATGAATAAACGAAGATTAAGGTTATTACACCTTTTAAGATTGGTAATCCATCAGAAATATATAAGACTTCTTTATATTACTTTAGGCGTGTTTTTACTTTTATGTACTTGTTCTGCCAATTCTGGTAAATCAAATGCTATGGCAAAGCAACAAAAAGACAGCATACTGATAGAGCGCTTTTGGGATACGTATGATTTTACAGATACTATCCGGTTAAGCAGCTCTGCCACTACAGAAAGGATGTTGGTGGATTATCTTTCTCAATTGTCGGAACTGACAGAGGAAAGGGCTTGTGAAAATATCAGGAGATTGGTGTTGAAGACTAAAGTTAATAAGGTGGTAAACCGTTGGTTTCTACAACGGTTGGAGCATCATCTATATGAACCTGATTCGTCACTACGGAATGATAGTTATTATATTTCAGTATTGGAGGAAGTATTAACATCCGGACATTTAGATGGAATGATGCGTATACGTCCCTTGTATCAATTGAAAATGCTTAAAAAGAACCGGATAGGGATAAAAGCTGCTGATTTTACTTTCATTCTTTCTACGGGAGAATTTCAAAAACTATGGGATATTTCCGCTAAATATACATTATTGCTGTTTTATGATCCGGATTGTATTTATTGTCGGCAATCAATGATGGAACTGTCTGAATCATCGGTAATAAATTCCTTCTTGCAACATAGTGGACTATCCCTATCGCAACTTGCTCTTGTTACGATTTGTACAGAAGGTGAAATGGATGCGTGGAAAGAATATCAGCAGTCTCTTCCTTCTGTGTGGATAAACGGTTATGATGTCAGGAAGGTGTTGACTGAAAAAGAACTATATTTTTTGCGTTCTCTTCCTTCGATATATTTGTTGGGAGAGGACAAGCAAGTATTATTGAAAGAGCCCTCTTCTATAGGTGAAGTTACCGGTTATTTATTAAATAAGTATGATGATATATAATAGTGGCATAGGAAAAATGGAATCATGACTTTTCCGCTGCCTGTGAAGGTAGACTATTGTTTGTTTTGTTTGTGTGGTGCACCTTTTTCCCGGTGGGGGAGAAGGTGCACTCTTTTTGTATGATATTTATTAGTTTGAATATATTTGTTTATTTATTATTCTCCCCCAGGTATTGATTTTGTCGCTTTTTTCTGCTTTTCGTCGTTTTCTTGTCGTTTATTTAGTTCCTCTATGTCAGTTGTATATGTCTGAAATGCTTTTTAGTACTTTTCTGTTGAGGCTATTTGGTGTCGTTTCATCTCCGTGGAAGATGCTGCATCTTTGCATCGTTAACGTTAGCGAAGTGATAATTAAAACAGTATTTATTAAAAAAAGAAAAGTAGTATGGCTATTAGATTTAGAAGGGTGTCTCGCCTGTGTGACCCTACAAATAAAGAAGCAGGAAAGAAAGTGTATCCGGTGATTTCTTATCAGTATGATACGAGTGCAACGTTGGATGAGTTTGCCAAGGAGATTGCGTCTGCTTCCGGTGTCAGCGAGGGTGAAACGATTAGTGTATTGAAGGATTTCCGTACGTTATTGAGAAAGACATTGCTGGGTGGCCGTTCGGTGAATATCGCCGGTCTGGGATATTTTTACCTTTCTGCTCAAAGCAAAGGGACGGAGAAGGCGGAAGATTTTACGATCGCTAATATTTCAGGGCTTCGTATCTGTTTTCGTGCTAACTCGGACATTCGTCTGTTTACCGGGACGACTACCCGTTCGGATGGATTGAAGTTCAAGGATTTGGATCATATTAATGATTCGGGTAGTGTTGGTGACGGTTCGGATGATGGGGGTGAAACTCCGGATCCGGATGGTGGTTCGGGTGGTAATAGTGAAGCACCGGATCCGGCTGCTTGATTCATGAGCCGTTGAGAACTGTCTGGTTTGTATGGAATGGGGCTTCGGCCTCATTCTTTCTTTATAACTACGTAAAAATGATTGAATATGCAAATAACTACAATCCTTGCTTTTATTACCGCTATGGGTGGTTTGGAAGCTGTGAAATGGTTAGTGAGGTATATCACTTGCCGTAAGACGGATGCACGGAAAGAGGAAGCGTCCGTGAACAGTATGGAAGAAGAAAATCGCCGTAAAAAGGTGGACTGGCTGGAAGAACGGCTGACTCAACGTGACGAGAAGATAGACGGGCTTTATATTGAACTTCGCAAGGAGCAGGAAGAGAAGATTGACTGGATACATAAATGTCATGAAGTGGAGTTGATACAGAAGGAGTCGGAAGTGAAGAAGTGTGAGATTAGAGGGTGTGTGAAGCGTATGCCACCTTCGGATTATTAACTGGTGCGTTTGAACTAATAATGAATTATCATGAGAAATATAGATTCTATCATAGTACATTGTTCGGCTACGAAAGCCGGGCAGGATTTTACTGCCACAGATGTTGACCGTTGGCACCGGGAACGTGGGTTCAATGGTATCGGGTATCACTATGTGATCCGTTTGGATGGGAAATTGGAAAAGGGGCGTGATGTCGCTTTGGCCGGTGCTCATTGTAAAGGTTGGAATGAGCAGAGTATCGGGATATGTTATATCGGCGGATTGGATGAGAACGGGCGTCCGGCAGATACCCGAACGAATGCTCAAAAACGGGTGCTTTATCAGATTATTATGGATTTGCAGCGGGAATATAATATTCTCCAAGTGTTGGGACATCGGGATACTTCACCGGATTTGAATGGTGACGGAGTGATTGAACCTTATGAATATGTGAAGGCTTGTCCCTGTTTTGATGTAAGGGCGTTTCTGAGGAATGGGCGAGAATTGCTGTTTGTGTTGCTGGTGGCCTTAGTTGTGCCGGTGTTGTTGTCGGGCTGTAGGAGTAAGAAAGAGGTGATAAATAGGGAGAGTGAAGTTAGGGTTGATTCAAGTTTAAATAGTAGCTCCGGGAAAAGTTTTGTTAAAAATGAGGTTGCTTTGGAAAAGGATTCGGAGGTGGTAGAGGAGCATATCGAACAGGTGGTGTTTGTGTTTCCTGTGGATACGCTTGGGGTGAAGGCTGGGATGGTGGTGAAGACTGTGGTGGATAGGAAAAATGTTAATGAGAAACAACTGCTTCAAGAAGTGAATTCACAGTCTGTGAGCTTGTCGGATATGAGTGCTAAGACAGAGATTCATAAAACGGGAGTTGAGAAAACTACTAATAGTACACCCATTGGAGGGGGTAGCTGTACAAGTTAAAGGAACTTC
>OGIH01001008.1_pt1 | contig 17250 bp, 9 predicted proteins | sample 1571721 | NCBI WGS metagenome assembly OGIH01 (sample SAMEA2582068, study PRJEB24529) | metagenome | biome: Human gut stool | place: China | collected 2011
TTAGCTACTCCGGTGGTACGGAAAAAGCACATTACTATGTATCCGGTGGTTTCCTCGACCAGTCCGGTATCGTGGAAAGCGTTAATTACCGTCGTTTCAACTTTCAGGCAAATAGTGATGCCCAGGTTAATAAATGGTTGAAGTTCACTACTAATCTGACATTCAGTACGGACGTGAAAGAAGGAGGAACTTACAGCATCGGAGATGCGATGAAAGCACTCCCCACCCAGCCGGTGAAGAATGAAGACGGTAGCTGGAGCGGTCCCGGACAGGAAGCGCAATGGTATGGAAGTGTCCGCAATCCGATCGGTACGTTGTACATGATGACGAACGAGACGAAAGGATATAACTTTCTGGCAAATATCACCGGAGAGATTGCCTTTACCAAATGGTTGAAGTTGAAAAGCACCTTCGGTTATGACGCCAAATTCTGGTTTGTCGACAACTTTACTCCGGCTTACGACTGGAAACCGAATCCGGTAGAAGAATCTTCCCGCTACAAAAGCGATAACAAATCATTCACTTACCTGTGGGACAACTACTTCGTATTCGACCATACTTTTGCAAAGAAGCACCGTGTAGGTGTGATGGCTGGTTCTTCCGCACAGTGGAATAACTACGATTATCTGAACGCACAGAAAAATATCTTCATGTTCGACAATATCCATGAGATGGACAACGGAGAAAAGATGTACAGCCTTGGCGGCAGCCAGAGTGACTGGGCATTGCTCTCACTGATGGCACGTCTCAACTACTCATACGAAGACAAATACCTGCTGACGGCTACCGTACGTCGCGACGGCTCTTCCCGCTTTGGTAAGAACAACCGATGGGGAACATTCCCTTCCGTATCTCTGGCTTGGCGTGTCTCTCAGGAAGACTGGTTCCCGAAAGATAACTTCCTGATGAACGATCTCAAACTGCGTGTCGGATACGGTGTGACCGGTAATCAGGAAATCGGTAACTATGGATTTGTCGCATCCTACAACACGGGTGTCTATCCTTTCGGAAACAATAACTCCACTGCTTTGGTATCTACCACTCTCTCCAATCCGAACATCCATTGGGAAGAAGTGCGCCAGGCCAACTTCGGAGTGGACATGAGCCTGTTCGATTCGCGTGTCAGCCTTTCACTGGATGCTTATATCAAGAATACGAACGATATGCTGGTGAAGGCTTCCATCCCCATCACTTCGGGCTTTGAAGATACTACCGAGACTTTCACCAATGCCGGCAAGATGCGCAACAAAGGAGTGGAAATGACATTGCGTACCATCAACCTGAAAGGCATCTTCTCCTGGGAATCCGCTTTAACGGCTACCTACAATAAAAATGAGATTCTGGACCTGAACAGCGAAACTCCGATGTTTATCAACCAGATAGGCAATTCATACGTGACCATGCTGAAAGCCGGTTACCCGATCAACGTTTTCTATGGATACGTTACCGACGGTCTTTTCCAGAACTGGGGAGAAGTCAACCGCCACGCCACCCAGCCGGGCACAGCTCCGGGGGACATCCGCTTCAGAGACTTGAACAACGACGGAGTGATTAACGACGAAGACCGTACGATTCTTGGCAATCCGAATCCGAACTGGTTCTTCTCACTCTCCAACAACCTATCTTACAAAGGATGGGAACTCTCCGTTTTCCTGCAAGGAGTGGCAGGCAACAAGATTTATAATGCCAACAATGTGGACAACGAAGGAATGGCTGCCGCCTACAACCAGACTACAGCCGTACTGAACCGCTGGACAGGAGAAGGCACAAGCTACTCCATGCCGCGTGCCATCTGGGGCGACCCGAACCAGAACTGCCGCGTATCCGACCGATTTGTGGAAAACGGCTCGTATCTCCGTCTGAAAAATATCACCCTTTCGTATACACTGCCTAAAAAGTGGTTGCAAAAGATTCAACTGGAAAACGCCCGTATCTCCTTCTCTTGCGAGAATGTGGCGACTATCACCGGATATTCGGGCTTCGACCCCGAGGTGGATGTCAACGGTATAGACAGCAGCCGTTACCCTATCTCGCGTACATTCAGTATGGGCTTGAACTTTAACTTTTAAATCAGGAGGAAGAAAATGAAAAAGAAACTGACTTTTATAATGATACTTGTCGTACTTGCCTTGACATCGTGCAGTGATTTTCTGGATAAGTACCCCAAATACGGTGTGGACCCCGAATCGGAAGTGACCAATGAGATTGCCGTAGCACTGACTACTGCCTGCTATAAGACGTTGCAGTCGTCCAATATGTATAATCAGCGCCTGTGGAGCCTCGACATCCTTGCCGGCAACAGCGAGGTAGGTGCCGGAGGAGGAACCGACGGACTGGAAACTGTTCAGGCGGCTAACTTTATAGCGCAGAGCGACAACGGTTTTGCCCTGTACGTATGGCGTTCTCCGTGGGTAGGCATCGGACGTTGTAATATCGTGCTTTCCAATCTGCCTTCGGCTGCCATCTCCGATGAGATAAAAGACCGTTGCATGGGTGAGGCATATTTCCTGCGTGCTCATTACTACTATATCCTCGTCCGCCTTTATGGTGGCGTACCTTTGCGGCTACAGCCCTTTGAGCCGGGACAGTCGACGGATATTGCCCGCAATACGGTAGATGAAGTATATGCGCAGATTCTTTCGGACTGTAAGAATGCGGTGGATATGCTTCCCCCAAAGAGCAGTTACGGAGAAAATGACAAGGGACGTGCCTGCAAAGAAGCGGCGATGGCTATGCTGGCAGATATTTACCTGACGCTGGCGCCCAACCATCGGGACTATTACAGTGAAGTTGTTACGTTGTGCGACCAGATTACTGCGATGGGATATGATTTGTCTCAGTGCAAGTATGCCGATAATTTCGATGCTACGATCAATAACGGTGCGGAATCCCTTTTTGAAGTACAATACTCCGGCAGTACGGAATACGACTTCTGGGGAGGGGACAACCAGTCTTCCTGGCTGTCGACCTTCATGGGACCCCGCAACTCCGGTATGGTGGCAGGCGCTTACGGATGGAATCTGCCTACGGAAGAATTTATCAAAGAGTACGAAGCGGGCGATTTGCGCAAAGATGTGACCGTGTTATATCAAGGCTGTCCTGCTTTCGACGGCATGGAATACAGACGTTCATGGTCGGGTACAGGTTACAACGTCCGGAAGTTCCTTGTGTCGAAGACCGTTTCGCCGGAATATAATACCAACCCGAATAACTTCGTGGTATACCGTTATGCGGATGTCCTGTTGAAGAAGGCGGAAGCCCTGAACGAACTGGGACATCCCGACCAGGCTGCCGCACCTCTGAATATCGTCCGTCAGCGTGCCGGACTGGCGGATGTACCGACTACCTTGAATCAGGAAACAATGCGGGAAAAGATTATTCACGAACGCCGGATGGAACTTGCTTTTGAGGGACATCGCTGGTTTGATATGATTCGCATCAATAATGGTAACTATGCGATTGAGTTCCTGAAATCCATCGGCAAGAATCAGGTGACGAAGGAACGTCTGCTGCTGCCCATCCCGCAGACAGAGATGGACTCTAACAATCTGATGACTCAGAATCCCGGTTATTACTCACGTTTACAATCATTCATTTAGACAGATCATATGATGAAGAAATATATATATCAGATGTTGTGCTCTCTTTTCATCGGCGGAGCGATGGTTTCCTGCGCCGAGGACTATATGGAGACGGACAAGGGACATGATACGCTGACTCTTACGGTGAATCAGCAGGAGATCGTATTGAACGAAAAGAATCACAGTCAGGAGGCGTTAACGCTTTCATGGACTACGGGAACGAACTACGGAAGCGGAAACCGTATTTCTTATACACTGGAAATAGCCAAGGCGGGAACCGACTTCGCCCGTGCCTATTCCGTAGATTTAGGAACGGGAACTTATCAGTGGACGAAGAAAACGGAAGAACTCAATCAGTTTCTGAACACGCAGCTAGGCGTCGGCTATGCCGAAAAAGTATCGCTGGAAGCACGCATTACCGCTACTGTTGCCGGAATGGAAGAAAAGGAGCAGCGTGCCACAGTTTCGCTGGATGTGACTACTTATCAACCGGTTACTCCGACGCTTTACCTCATCGGAGAAGCTGCCCCTAACGGATGGAGCGCCGATCAAGCGACGCCTATGGAGCGCACGGACAACGGACAGTTTACGTGGACAGGAAAGCTGAATACCGGTGTATTCAAGTTTATAACGACATTGGGAGAATTTCTTCCATCCTACAACCGGGATGCCGCTGCCGGAGAAGAACTACGGCTTATCTACCGCACATCGGGCGACGAACCGGACGAACCGTTTACAGTCAGCAAGGAAGCGACCTATATAGTCAAGGTAGACCTGCTCGACCTGACAATGACCATGACCGAAACGGAAAACATCGGATGGCGCTTTGAAGAATTCTATATTGTCGGCTCCTTTACCGGCGATAATGGCTGGGGATTCGAGGCACTGTCTAAAGATGCCGTTCAGATGAATCTGTTCCATTATGGTGCCGTGATTCCGTGGAAGGCGGACGGTGATTTTAAGTTTACTTCCGTGACGGACTTCGGTCAGTCGGATGCTTTCTTCCATCCCACTGAAGGGAACGCTCCGTATACTTCCACTTCAGTTGTACTGGGAGGTGAAGACAATAAATGGCAAATGAAGGAAAGCGAATGCGGCAAGGCCTATAAAGTGCTGTTCCTCACAGCCAAGGGAAAGGAAAAGATGCTGATGCGTCCGTTTACCCCCTACGAAGGACTGTATCTGGTAGGCGATGCCACTCCGAACGGATGGAGCATCGACAACGCCACCCCGATGGCTAAAAGTGCCGACAGCCCTTACATCTTTACCTGGAGCGGTACACTGAATACAGGGGAGATGAAGATCTCCTGCGACAAGCAGTCCGACTGGAACGGAGACTGGCTGATGGCGGACAAGAGCGGAAAGGCACCGACCGGTGAAGTGGAGACAGCCTTATTTACCAGTAAAACGGATGCGGAACTGAAGAATATGTATCCGGATACAGACCTCGGCAGTCTGGACAATAAATGGAATATTCAGGAAGCTGGCTCGTATCGGATTACGATTGACCAGTTGAAAGAAACGATTTCGATTGTAAAACAATAAACAAGTATTCAAGATGAAGAAGATAATATATTTGGTGGCTGCCTTCCTGTGTCTGTCTTGCAGCGACGATCATGAATCGAACCCACAGAACGGAGGAACGTCGGGCAGTGTGACCGAAGTAACTCCGGTGACATCGGACTTATGCGTGGAACTGACAACCGACAAGGCTTTTTATAAACCGAACGAGACAGTGACTTTCACTGCCGCCGATGCCTTGCCTGCCGGAACAAAGGTACGCTATCGCCTTTCGGGAGAAATAGTCGGAGAAGAACCGGTCAGCGGTACGAACTGGACATGGAAGGCTCCTTCCACCGATTTCAAAGGATACATGGCAGAACTTTACCGGCAGGAAACCGGTACGGACGTCATCGTCGGTACGATTGCGGTAGATGTATCCAGCCATCCGGCACGTTTCCCCCGATATGGCTTCGTGGCAGATTTCGACGGAGACAAGACAGAAGAGAAAACGCTGGAAGAGATGGCCTATCTGAACCGCCATCACATCAACTGGGTACAGTTTCAGGACTGGCACAATAAACATCATTGGCCGCTGGGCGGCACACGCACGCAGTTGGACGAGGAATATCTCGACATTGCGAACCGCCCTGTCCATACAAGCTCTGTGAAGAATTATATCAAGGCACAACAACATTTTGGAATGAAGTCCATGTTCTATAATCTTTGTTTCGGGGCATTGAAGGATGCGGCTTCCGACGGGGTGAAAGAAGAATGGTATCTGTTTAAGGACGCTTCGCATACCACGAAAGACAGTCACGACCTGCCAAGCGGATGGAAGAGCAATATCTATCTGGTAGATCCTTCCGACAAGGAATGGCAGCAATACATGACGGAACGGAATGACGACGTATATGCGAACTTCGCCTTCGACGGCTATCAGATCGACCAGTTGGGCAAGCGGGGAACGCTTTACAACTACGACGGTACGCCGGTCAACCTCCGCGAAGGATATGCTTCTTTTATCGAAGCCATGAAGCAGGCGCATCCCGACAAGAGTCTGGTGATGAATGCCGTAAGCCGCTACGGTGCCCCTCAGATCGGAGAAACCGGCAAAGTAGATTTCTTCTATAATGAGATGTGGGCGGATGAGGCGGACTTTACCCATCTGAAAGCCGTCCTGTATGAAAACGGAGTGTATGGCAATAATCAGCTGAATACGGTTTTCGCTGCCTATATGAACTATAATAAGGCGGATCATCGGGGAGAGTTCAATACAGCGGGCATCCTGCTGACGGATGCGGTGATGTTCGCTTTGGGTGGCTCGCATCTCGAACTGGGTGGTGACCATATGCTGTGCAAAGAATATTTTCCGAACGACAACCTGACGATGAGCGAGGAACTGAAAACGGCAATGGTTCACTACTACGACTTCCTCACGTCTTATCAGAACCTGCTCCGCGATGGCGGAACGGAGAACAGCATCGCTATGAACTGTACCAACGGAGAAATGAAACTCAACGTATGGCCTCCAAAGTTGGGGTCGGTCACTACCTACGCCAAGCAGGTAGACGGCAAGCAAGTAGTGCATCTGCTTAACTTCTCACAGGCGAACAGCCTTAGCTGGCGGGACGTGGACGGCACCATGCCCGAACCTGCCCTGATCACGAAAGCGGCCTTGCAGATGAACCTGCCCGCCAAAGTGAATAAATTGTGGGTGGCATCACCGGACGTACACGGAGGAGCCTTGCAGGAACTGGCATTTGCGCAGGAGAACGGGGTAGTCTCCTTCATACTGCCTGCCTTGAAATACTGGACAATGATTGTAGCTGAATAAGGCAGTTGCAACGGAATAACTAAAAACGATAGGTATGAAGATTAGATATAAGTTTGGGGTGTGGATGTTGTGTCTGATGTTTCCGGCGTTGGTCTGGGCAGAAAACGCAAAAAGTATATGTACCTCTTTTACGCAGCAGGGACGTCAGGTGACTTTTCACCTGGCGGACAGTGCCGCGCTGCAACTGCAACTTTGCAGTCCTTCCGTAGTAAGAATCTGGTTCTCGCCGGACGGGAAGCTGCAACGGAGAAACGCTTCCTTTGCCGTGATCAATGAAGAACTGGAAGATGTGGGAACGGTTCATGTGGACGAACAGGCCGCCTGCTATGAGATATTTACCTCGAAGCTGCGCATACGGGTGAACAAGTCGCCGATGAGCATCCAGATATTCGACAAATATCAGAAACTCCTCTTCAGTGACTATGCCGATAAAGGACACGTAAGCGAAGGTACGAAGAAGGTGGAATATAAAACGCTTCGCCGTGACGAGCATTTCTTCGGGCTTGGGGAAAAGACCGGCAAGATGGACCGCAGAGGAGAATCTTACAAGATGTGGAACAGCGATAAACCTTGTTACAGTGTGGTGGAAGACCCTCTTTACAAGAGCATCCCTTTCTTTATGAGCAGTTACCGGTATGGTATTTTCCTTGATAATACGTATAAGACAGAATTTAAGTTCGGAACGGAAAGCCGTGATTATTACAGCTTCGAGGCGCCGGACGGGGAGATGATTTACTACTTCATCTTCGGCAAGGACTATAAGGAAATCCTGAGTCAGTATGTAGGACTGACGGGCAAACCTATCATGCCTCCGAAATGGGCATTGGGCTTTGCGCAATGCCGTGGCCTGCTGACAAGCGAGAAACTGAGCCGCGAAATAGCCGAAGGCTACCGGACACGCGGCATCCCCTGTGATATTATCTATCAGGACATCGGCTGGACGGAACATCTACAGGACTTCGAATGGCGGAAGGGCAACTACGGGCATCCGAAAAAGATGCTTGCCGACCTGAAAGAAATGGGATTCAAGGTAGTCGTATCGCAAGACCCGGTCATCTCGCAAGCCAACAAGAAGCAATGGGAGGAAGCGGACCGTCTGGGATATTTTGTCAAGGACAGCACGAACGGGAAGAGTTATGACATGCCGTGGCCTTGGGGCGGAAATTGTGGGGTAGTGGATTTTACCTTACCTGCCGTAGCCGACTGGTGGGGAACCTATCAGCAGAAACCCATTGACGATGGCATCTCCGGCTTCTGGACGGATATGGGAGAACCCGCATGGAGCAACGAAGAGCAGACCGAACGCCTTGTGATGAAACATCACCTGGGTATGCACGACGAAATCCATAATGTCTACGGACTGACTTGGGATAAAGTGGTCAAAGAGCAGTTCGAGAAACGGAATCCGAACCGTCGCGTCTTCCAGATGACCCGTGCCGCTTATGCGGGATTGCAGCGTTATACGTTCGGTTGGACGGGAGATTGCGGAAATGGAGACGATGTATTGCAGGGCTGGGGGCAACTGGCTAATCAGATTCCGGTGATTCTTTCCGCAGGGCTGGGAGTGATTCCGTTTACTACCTGTGACATTACGGGGTATTGCGGAGACATCGAAGACTATCCATCCATGGCGGAACTTTATACCCGATGGATACAGTTCGGTGCATTCAATCCTTTGAGCCGTATTCATCATGAGGGGGATAATCCGGTAGAACCGTGGCTCTTCGGTCCGGAAGCGGAAAAGAACGCGAAGGAGGCCATCGAACTGAAATATCGTTTATTGCCTTATATCTATACGTATGCCCGCGAAGCTCATGATACGGGATTGCCCATCATGCGTCCTCTCTTTTTGGAATATCCGGCGGATATGGAAACGTTCTCTACCGATGGGCAGTTCTTGTTCGGACAAGAGCTGCTGGTAGCTCCGGTGGTGAAGAAGGGGGCACGTACGAAGAATGTCTATCTGCCCGAAGGCACTTGGATTGACTACAACAATAAACAAACAGTCTATACCGGAGAACAGTGGACTACCGTGGAAGCTCCCTTGTCGTGCATCCCGATGTTTGTAAAGCAGGGTTCCATCATCCCCACCATGCCGGTGATGAACTACACGCATGAGAAACCGGTCTATCCGCTGATCTTTGAAGTATTTCCGGCACCAAAAGGAGAGGAGGCCTCGTTCACTTTGTACGAAGATGAGGGAGAAGACCTCGGCTATCAACGGGATGAGTTTGCCAAAACTCCCGTTCGCTTCCGGACGGAGGAGGGTGGTTATCTTCTTTCGGTTGGTGCCCGTGAAGGAAAAGGGTATGCAGTGCCCGCTCCCCGAAACTTTATTTTCCGTATGTATCTGAAGACGGCTCCCAAAGGAGTTACCGTGCAAGGCAAGAAAGTAAAGAAGGTGAAGCCGGAACGTCTGGAAGAGAATCCGGACGATGACACTGAAAGTATGGTGTGGAGTTGGGATAAGGCGACCGGTATTTGCAGCCTTCGTATGCCGGACCGAGGGGAAGAAAGTCGGATTTCCCTGCGTTTATGACTTGAACTCAACGCCTACATAAAGATATAAATTTGAAGAATTGCTGTCATCTGTCACTAAACCTGTGACAATAGTCTGATAATTAAATCATAAGACCGTGACAGCAACCTGTGACAGCAGCGTGACGGAAAGATTTGCCGTCACGCTGTCATTCATTTCAGCTATTAATAAGCCGAGTTTGTTTTAAGGTATGAAACTACAGTTCCCATTGCTTGAAACTTTGGTTCCCATTACTTGAAACTATAGTTTCATACGCTTGGAACTTTTGGTTTCAAGCCTTTGGAACTACAGTTTCTCACTGATGAAACTCTAGTTTCAAGCAGTGAAACTAATTAAGAAATCAATTGATGAACTCGTAATCTGTCAGTTGATATCTTTTCTGCTTGTATTCTTTTGTTCTTTTAAGTTTTACCTTTCCTTTTGCAGCTTCCAGCGTTACTTCGTTGAATTGTCCTTTTTGGAAATCGTAACTTATACCGTCATCTTCGAGAAGGAGGAACGTTGCCGAAGGAGCGCCGTATACTTTGCAATGCAGATCGAATACGGTTTGAGCATCTACATAGGGGACAGGTGCGGCCAATGGCAATAACGTTCCCTGGCGGACGTAGAGTGGCAACTGATCTAATTCCGTCGTAATCTCATATTCACGGTTGCCTTCATATTTCTCATTGGTATTGAAGTTGTACCATGTTCCTTCGGGGAAGTAGACCGTTCTCGTTTTCTTGTTCTGGTATAAAGGGGCAGCCATCAATCCGTCTCCCATCATATACTGGTCACTGATAGTGCGCAAACGTTCATCTTTGGGATAATCCATCAATAACGGACGGAAAGGAGGTACACCTTCTTTATAATATGTATAAAAAGCACTGTACAGATAAGGAATCAGCTGCATACGCAGATTAATCAGTGTGCGGGCATATTCTTCATACCTCTTTGCTTCCGGCAGGAACTCGCCACGTTCGTTCTTTCCACGGTCGAATTGCAGCCACGGAGCGTATTGCAGATACCATGCATTGACCATAGCCTGCGGAGAAAGAATCACCGTTTGCAGACGATGGAAGAAATCTTCGGCAGAATGTGCCTCACGCACTTCAGGACACCACAACAGTCCTCCGAATGCCGAGTTGCAAAGTGCCTGAATGTACTCTTTGGGATCGTATGTATCACTATAAAGTACGGCGTTGCGTGAAGACATGAACATACCGGACGACCGGTAATCCTGATAGGTGCGGGTATTTTTTTCACGATAGATACTGTCCATCGCATTCACATAAAGGGAACCGAATACCTGGTGCATCTTTTCTCCGTCGATGCCCGAAGGGAACTGTGCCATATCCGGGAAGCACCATGTGGCGGAAGCAAAAGATATGTTCGAGTTGTCACATTCGTCCAGTTTGAAGCCGGAGATGCCTTCTTCTATCAGTGTGCGGTGGTAATCGGTAAATATTTTGTGTGCTTCCGGCTGGATGAAGTCCGGTACCAGTCCGTTCCATACAAGGAAATCGCCTGAGTAGGGCTCCAGCGCCTTCCGGATGGGGGAAGAAGGATGAACATACGCGTGTTCCCACAGGTTTACTTTGTATCCTTTCTGCTGCAACTGGTCCAGCATTTCTTTGTGCCTTGGAAAACGGTCGTCGCTCCAGCGATAAGAACAGGAGTAAGTGGCCGTCTGCCATCCCGGTTCGAGTCCCAGTACGTCGCACGGAATCTGTTTCTCGCGGAAATAGTTGGCAAAACGCATGACGGAGTCTTGCGTCGCATCTCCTTTGACACGGTATTTGAATCCGAGTCCCCACATCGGAGGAAGACATCCGCCGCCGGAGAGGAGGTTGTATCTCTTGACTACATCCAGCACTTCCGGTCCGGTGATGATAAATACCTCAATGCCTTTGGCGCCGGGTACGTCGATATGGACTTTATTTCCGTTGCTTCTGTTCTTATACAAGTCTTCTGTGGTGGTAGCAATGTGTTTTCTTTCTTCCGCTTGTAGTTGACGACTATGCTCGGTTTTCTGATTGGAGCCGCATAGGAAAGTGGTATACCGTGCCGTGTTGACCAGAATACCGTACCCTTTGGTAGAGACGTAGAATGTCTGCGGAGCATGTGTATATCCGAGTCCGTTCAGCGGATTGTCGTTTACTATCGGGCGCTTGCGCAGGCCACGCTGACCGAAAGTTTCGAATTGAAGTCCGAAACCGTATATTTGTTCGTTGTCCTCCAGAGGGACTTCGATCAGACAGCCACGGTCGGTTATCTTTATTTGCACTTCGTCGGGGCTGAAGGGCGGCTTTGCAGCCGGAAGTTGTTTCATTGCTTCTACGGCAGGTTTCCCGCCGAATAAGGAATAAGGGGTAAAAGTGTCAATTTCTCCCGCTTGCAGCTTGATGATTCCCGGAGCAATTTCTTCTTGAGCGGATGCTTGCCCGGCAAACAGGAGACCTACTGTGGATAGAAAAAGGTTGAGTAATAGTTTTCTCATTATAGTTTATTTTATCATGGTTATATTAAAATAGACTTCTGAAATGCGATTTTCCACTAAAATGCAATAAAAGAATATTGCAAATATAGGAATAAAACAGATGCGGTATCAAGTATTAATACCTGAGAAGTCAGATAAAGTGACCTGTCACGACATATATTAATGTTTGTGACGGGAGATATTAATATCTTCTTTTTTTGACCGTGATTCTAAAAATAAGGTTTTATATTTGTCCTTGTTTAAGAATGAAAAAGAATAAAACCATGAAAAAGAATTGTTTTCTCCTTCTCTTTTTGCTTTGTGCCTGCCTCGTTCAGGCACAGGATACGTATCGTACCGACAAGGATGTACCTTACATTTCCGGCTCCGAAACAGATGCTTATCGTCTGGAACGTTGTAAACTGGATGTTTATTATCCCGAGAATAAAAAAGATTTTTCCACCATTGTATGGTTTCATGGCGGTGGTATGGAAGGAGGAAGTAAATTTGTTCCCAGGGAACTGACGGATCAAGGCTTTGCAGTAGTGGCGGTTAATTATCGTTTGAGTCCGAAAGCAAAGAATCCGGCTTATATAGAAGATGCCGCCGAAGCTGTGGCATGGACATTCCGGAATATCGAAAAGTATGGCGGTCGCAAGGATCGTATCTTTGTTTCCGGTCATTCGGCGGGAGGTTACCTTACGTTGATTCTGGCAATGGATAAGAAATACATGGCTGCATACGGAGCCGATGCGGATAGTGTAGCTGCCTATCTTCCGGTCAGCGGGCAGACAGTCACTCATTTTACCATCCGCAAAGAACGTGGCCTGCCCAACGGAATCCCCATCATTGACGAATTTGCTCCGGTAAATAAGGCCCGCAAGGATACCGCTCCTGTTGTGCTGATTACGGGGGATAAGAATCTGGAAATGGCTGACCGGTACGAAGAGAATGCACTGCTGGCATCGGTATTGAAGAATATCGGCAATCGGAAAGTCTCTTTATATGAACTGCAAGGATTTGACCACGGACAGGTACTCGGTCCTGCCTGCTATCTGATCGTTAATTATGTGAAGAGGTTCAAGTAATAGACCTGTGATATTCTTTCATTTGATATGGATAATGTGTATATTTGCACGAAACTCATATCAAAAATGTGTAAGTTCTCACATTTCAGATATCAAAAATGTGACTCGGTATGTTTGAAAGAGGAATTATTCAGCTGTTAGTGGCTTGGAAAACGGATGTAAACAGGAAGCCTTTGGTTATTCATGGGGCGAGACAAGTGGGTAAGACGTGGGCTTTGAAGTATTTCGGTCAGAAATACTTTGAAGATGTTGCCTATTTTAGTCTGGATAAAGATGAAAGCGGACTTTGTGATATCTTTAAAACGACTAAAGACCCCGAGCGCATTATACAGCAATTGTCCTTTTTGCATGGACGAAAAATTAATCCTCAGACTACTTTGCTGATATTGGATGAGATTCAGGAGTGCAATGAAGCGCTGAACTCTTTGAAATATTTCTGCGAAGAAGCACCCGAATATGCAGTGGCTTGCGCTGGTTCTTTACTTGGAATTTACCTGAATCACATAGGCAATTCCTTTCCGGTTGGAAAAGTAAATCATCTGTCTATGTATCCGCTGACTTTTACGGAGTTTCTGAATACGAAAGATCCGGCGATGTATCAATATATGTGCTCTGTCAAAGAAATAGCACCTCTTCCCCAAATCTTCTTCGACAAACTGCGGGAAGCCTTCATTGCCTATTCTATTTGTGGCGGTATGCCCGAACCTGCTTCTTTGATGGTTGACTTTAATGATATGCAAAAAGTGGATTCATCGCTTCGGGATATATTGAATGACTATGCTCTGGATTTTGTGAAACATACTACACCTACGTTGGCGCCCCGTATCAATTATGTATGGAACTCTCTGCCCTCTCAATTGGCGAAAGAAAATCGTAAGTTTGTTTATCAACTGGTCCGTCCCGGAGCACGTGCGCGTGAATACGAAGATGCTATTTTATGGTTGGAACAAGCTGGTCTTGTCAACAAAGTAGTTCTGAGCAAGTCGCCTAGGCTGCCACTGAAAGCCTACGATGATTTGAGCACTTTTAAGCTCTATGCATTGGACATAGGGTTGTTGAGGCAATTGTCCGAACTGGATGCAAGTGTTTTGTTATTGTCCACTCCCGGATATACGGAATATAAAGGGGCATTGGCAGAGAATTATGTATTGCAAAGTCTTACAGCACAATTTCAGGCTTCGTTCCGTTACTGGACTTCCGGTAATAAAGCAGAAGTGGATTTTTTACTTCAGCATGGTAATCATATTTATCCGGTAGAAGTGAAAGCAGACCAGAATATAACAGGTAAAAGTCTGATTCAGTACGAGAAACTTTATCAACCTGCTTGCCGGATTCGATATTCGATGCTGAATTTGAAACAAGACGGCAATCTGATTAATATTCCTTTATTTCTTGCGGATAAGACGAAAGAGCTGCTGAATAATAACGTGGGATAAAGAATAGAGAGAAACGGCCAAGTGATGAAAAATACAGGTCATTTAAGGAAAATATCTGTGAAATGTAACGTTTCTCATAGTCTGTGAATCATTTATTATATCAGAAATCGGTCGTATTGGCTACATTTACTCCGATTTTACAAACTAATAAATAAAATAGCTATGAAGACATTAAGCAGAACTGTACTTACTCTTTTTGTTTTATCCTTCTCCTGTTTGGCAGCGATAGCCGGAGAAGTATCTTTTAAAATAACCAAGCAATATCTGAACTTCCCCATCTCCCATAAAGAGAACAGAGGAAGGATGACTTTTGAAGTAAACGGCAAGCCGGATTTATCCGTCGTTATCCGTCTGGCGCCGGATGAAGCGGAATACTGGGTGTTTAAAGATGTGTCGGCTTTCAAAGGAAAGACGATCAAGATAACCTACGACGGCAATGAGAAGGGATTGAGTAAAATATACCAGTCCGACGAAATCGAAGGACAAGCTGAACTGTATAAGGAAAAGAACCGTCCGCAATTCCACTTCACTACCCGGAGAGGCTGGATCAATGACCCTAACGGATTAATCTATTATGAGGGCGAATACCACCTGTTCTACCAGCACAATCCTTTTGAAAGAGACTGGGAGAATATGCACTGGGGCCATGCGGTCAGCAAGGACCTGATACACTGGACAGAATTACCGGACGCTCTGTATCCCGACCATTTAGGAACGATGTTCTCCGGTTCGGCAGTCATCGACTATGATAATACCGCCGGATTCAATAAAGGCAAGACTCCAGCCATGGTTGCCGCCTTCACTGCCGCCAGCAGTGACAGACAAGTGCAGGGGATAGCCTATAGCCTTGACAAAGGACGTACCTTCACGAAGTACGACAAGAATCCGGTGATCAACTCCAAGGAGAAATGGAACTCTCAGGACACACGCGACCCGAAAGTGTTCTGGTATGCGCCCTCCAAACATTGGGTACTGGTACTGAACGAGCGCGACGGACACTCCATCTATACCTCTTCCAATCTCAAAGACTGGAAATACGAGAGCCATGTTACAGGCTTCTGGGAATGTCCCGAATTGTTCGAACTGCCGGTTGACGGTGACAAAAACCACACGAAGTGGGTGATGTACGGTGCTACCGGTACGTATATGCTAGGCTCTTTCGACGGCAAAGTATTTACTCCCGAAGCCGGAAAATACTGCTATACCACCGGAAGTATCTATGCGGCCCAGACCTTTACCAATATTCCGGCAAGCGACGGCAGACGCATCCAGATAGGCTGGGGAAGAATCTCCCACCCCGGTATGCCTTTCAACGGAATGATGATGCTCCCCACCGAACTGACTTTGCGTACCACCAAAGACGGCATCCGCCTTGTCAACGTTCCCGTAAAGGAGGTCGAATCCTTGTGTAAGCCTCTTCGTTCCTGGAAATCTCTTTCTTCGGATGAGGCCAACCGCCATCTGAAAGAGTTTTATGATGCCGACTGTCTCCGCATTAAGACAACGATCAAACTCTCTCATGCCACGGATGCCGGATTCAACCTTTTCGGCCAGCGCATGATCGGCTACGACATGAACTCCAATACCCTGAACGGCCGTTTCTACTCTCCCCAAGACCCGACCAGCATGGAGTTGAGTGCCGATATTTACATTGACCGCACCTCTATCGAAGTATTTATCGACGGCGGACTGTATTCTTATTCCATGGAACGCCGCCCTGACACTAACAACAAAGAAGGATTCCACTTCTGGGGAAACCGTATCGAAGTGAAAGACCTGCAAGTCTTTTCCGTAGAATCCATTTGGTAGACGGAAATCAAAAGCTATCTTTGTTTTCAGTTATTTAAATAGGAAAGAGAATATGAAAACGCGTAGTGAAGTTTTTCAGTTTGAGAAAGAGTTGAAATGGGAGCACCCCGCTCCGGGAATCCGTCGTCAGATAATGGGATACGACGGACAGTTGATGATGGTCAAGGTAGAATTTGAGAAAGGAGCGGTCGGTACGTTGCATGAACATTACCACACTCAGGCTACCTACGTGGCAAGTGGAAAGTTTGAACTGACCATCGGCGATCGGAAAGAGATACTGTCGACTGGCGATGGCTACTATGTAGCACCCGACGAACCGCATGGATGCGTCTGTCTGGAAGCGGGAGTATTGATAGACACATTCAGTCCCATGCGGGCTGATTTTCTGGAATAGTTCCTGATGAATGGTAGGTTACCGGATAATGATGGTATAAATTTACCACATATATGGTATTTCCTGTCAACAAAAACTGCACTATCTTTGTAATATCTTAAAACAAAGGAAATTAAAAACAGATATATATGGAAAAGATTGCAAGGAAATTGACGGATTTGGTAGGTAACACTCCGTTGTTGGAACTAAGTAATTATAATAAGAGTAAGAATTTGAAAGCTCGCCTGGTAGTGAAGCTTGAATATTTTAACCCTGCCGGAAGCGTTAAAGACCGTATTGCTTTGGCGATGATTGAAGACGCTGAGGTAAAAGGTGTTTTGCAAGCGGGAGCTACTATTATAGAACCGACTAGTGGCAACACCGGAGTAGGACTGGCTTTTGTGGCTGCTGCCAAAGGTTATAAGTTGATATTGACAATGCCCGACACGATGAGTGTTGAACGCCGCAATCTTTTGAAAGCTTTGGGAGCAGAATTGGTCCTGACTCCCGGTGCGGATGGTATGAAAGGAGCAATTGCCAAAGCGGAAGAACTGAAAGCGGCAACTCCGGACTCTGTTATCTTACAACAATTTGAAAATCCTGCTAACCCCGCCATGCATTTACGGACT
>OGIH01001014.1_pt1 | contig 17197 bp, 10 predicted proteins | sample 1571721 | NCBI WGS metagenome assembly OGIH01 (sample SAMEA2582068, study PRJEB24529) | metagenome | biome: Human gut stool | place: China | collected 2011
GTCAAAATTTATATTTCAAATATCAACTTCGAGGCTACTTACAGTTATCTGGAGACGGACACAATACAGCTCAGCCTGATCCGAATATATTCCATCAATTCCATCACTACACAGGATAGCGAAATGTTCCGCGGCCTGAAGGAGTGGATTCAGTCATTAAAGAAGTTCTCCACTCTAATATCGGAAAGCGGTGAGATGCAACGTATTCAATTCTTTAAACAACAGCGAGAAATTATCGACACATTGTAACCACTCTTTCCGTATAATGCAATTGTTCACGCAATTATTCTCTAATATCGAAAACAGATAGAACTCCTATCTATTTTTTTTCATCATTCAACCATTCACTATCCTATTCTTTTCAAATAGAAAATACCCGCGTTTTCTTCACATGATTTCAATCACAAAAGTTCCATTAACAAGCTCTATATTTGTATATGTCACAAATTCGACCTATGACATTTGATTATTAACAAAAAAGAAGAGGCTATGGCAAAGAATTACATTGTAAAAGAGTTGATTAATGAAATGAAGGAGAGGATTCCCCAAGGGCAGAACTTAGCCAATTATCTGACAGATACGTTATATATGGGGAAAGAAGCCGTATACCGCAGATTGCGAGGAGAAGTCGCATTTACCTTTGATGAAATAGCCGTAATTTCTCATAACCTGGGCATCTCCATCGACCAGATTATCGGAAATCATCTATCGAACCGAGTCACTTTCGACCTGAACTTACTGCACTCGCCCAACCTATATGAAAGTTACCATGAAATCGTTGAGCGCTATCTGCGGATTTTCAGTTCAATGAAAGAGGATGGCAACGCCGAAATATATTCTGCGACGAATACTATTCCTTTCACTCTCTACTCGTCTTATGAGTATCTGTCCAAATTCCGTCTGTGCCGGAGGATTTATCAGAATGGGAAAGTGAAGACTCCGAATTCTCTAAGTGATATGCATGTACCTGAGAAAATAATTACCGCTCACAAGAAGTTAAGCGAGGGACTGAAGAGACCCAGAAAGACTTTCTTCATATGGGATAGCGACATCTTCCAATCTTTTGTGAAGGAAATAAAGTATTTTGCAGGGCTGAACTTGATATCCACTTCGGACGTGATGTATATGAAGAATGAGTTGCAACAATTGCTCATCGACTTGGAACACTTATCGGTGAAGGGGGAATATAGTGAGGGACACGAGTTATTCATCTACCTGTCGAACATTGATTTTGAAGCAACCTATACATATGTGAGTAACAAGGATTTCCAAATCAGTCTTTTCAGGGTGTATTCTATCAACTCTATGGACTCGCAAAGTCCGCAGATTTGCCAGATGCAGAAGAACTGGATTCAGTCTTTGAAAAGACATTCTACATTGATTTCGGGAAGTGGAGAGGCGCAGAGAATTGCTTTTCTAGAGAAGCAGAAGAGTTTTATTGAGACGCTATAAAAAGAAGCAGCGTCGAAGTAGCATGAAAATGAGCTGTATCAGAATACTTATTTAAGTTATTTCTGATACAGCTCATTTAGTTAGTCTTATGGTATTGACGTTACTGTCCTCACGCAACGGTGCCAAGCCCAGTTCGTCGATCCCCCCTCTGTCCATGCACTAAACTCATTACGCTGACGGGCCTCAGTCCAGTTATATCCAACTAACCAATAGTTACCTTCCCGTTCGGTCAACGCCCAATGCACAGCAGCCATTTTCTGATAATCGGTTCCCCAATTTATCTTACTACCGAAACCTTGATTATCGGGACTAAGGAGCGATCCTCCCAAACTGTGAACCAAATACAACTCACGCTGGGTGGGCAGACGCCAGCCATTCCCCTTAGCCTCGCATGCAGCTTTTGCCTCCGGCCAGGTCTTACCGTAAACACTGGTATTCTCTATCTGAAACATCGGAGCAACCTTGTTCATCGCTTCAGTCTTATCCGGAGTTACCCCTGAAGCAAGCAACGCCGAAGGGTCCACTCCTCCATTCGCATCTTGGGAAACAACAGTGACCCCTGAAGTACCCACTGAGATATAAGGGTACTTTGTTGTCCCGCTATTGCCGTTATCTCTCACACAGCGAAAATAATTGGTGGTAGATCCGGATTGCGGATACCCTACCGTAAAGCCCAGTTCAAAATATGCACCAGGATTTCCTTCCGAATAATAGGACGAGGACCAGTAGTTGCCACTCCAGTTTCGATACCATCCCTGTATATCCTGCTGATACCCAGCATTGCTTCCTGTTGCATCACCACCCACAGCATCCAGATAGGCAAATGATAGTAGCAGCTCACTTGCAGTGGGCAGACGCCAGCCATCACCTATGTTTTCACATATAGTTTGTGCATCGGCAACACTTGCCTTACGTCCCTCATACTGATCACCCGTAACAAGAAGTCGATTGTCGTGCCGGATCGGATAAAGATAGAAAAGAGGATCGCCGGCAGCCGTATAGGACTTCTTCTCGGACACCATCTGAAGATCAATCGTGCTATAGAAAGGAAAATGCGCATCCGCCACTGTATGCATTACGTTCCTGAACGTAATTCTTATTGTTCCGTTTTTCCCCTCTTTCCACTTTCCGGGATTGAGTTTTAATCTAAAGTCATATCCACGGTTCACAACATCATTTCCATTGCCATTATTATCAGGATCTACAATTGATTCCAGATACATCTTCGGTTCTGCATTTGTTCTGCCCACTACTATATCATTATCCACGTCGGGCCGGATTAATCCGGTACCGTCATCACCGATAACATCCAGTATCTCGACATTCTCAATTGCCCAGTTATTATTAACAAACAGTTGCAGATATTGCTCCGCACCTAAATGTACTTTATAGGTGCGGCTATTGCCAAGAGTAGAGTAATATCGGAATGAGAACTGCAATTCGCCCTGATTGATGGGAAGGAATACTTGATTAAGGTAGCTGCCGTCCTTATCAAACAGATTGAAAACAAGGTTATCCCAACGCCACCACCAGCCATCTGTATTCTCACTGGTTCCATCACCCGCGCGCCTCGGATTGGGCTGTACGGTAAACGCTTGTACTTTTTCAGTGAATGCCCTCCTGCTATCTCTATACAATTGTGGGATCAGACCACCGGCAGGATACTGGATTCTGGCTTGCTCCACACTCCCATAAAGCTGAACGTCAATCTTATCCACAGAAAACATTACATATACCGTCTGCGCCTCAATAGGAAGATCATCACTGTCAGGGTTTCTGATCGGGAAGAAAAGGCCATTTTCCAGTTCATTCCCGTATGCATCGACAAATTTGATAATCCCCGGGTCTATCACTCCCTGCGTCACTTTAATATCGTAAGTCAACCGGCCGGCTGTCAGAGTGACGGTCGCCGTGCGGGTGGTTCCGATGATTCCATTATGATAATAAGGAATTCTCAGCAAAAGTTGTGTATCCTCGTTCGCAACACCTGACGCTGTAGCCGTTCCCCCGGAAAAACCAAGCCAATCGCTCCCTTCCGTAACAGTAGCCTTCCAGCCACTGGGGTGGTCTGTAAAGACGTTGATAGAGTAACCGTTGTTCTGGTGCTGCGTCACACAGATTTCCGATTCACCCACACCAAGCATATACTGTCCGTTGTAGACTACGTCCTTGACCTTCTCCCGGTCATAGTGTATCACCCGGAACTTAAGATTGGACATGACTGTATAGGATGCCAGTGCCTCACTGAAACTTTCATAGCCAATGCCCGAAGCTTCCGTTACGGTAATGATGTATTTATAGTTTCGCTTCAAAGACAGATATTCAACTTCCTCTCCTGTTTCTCCTGTTTTTGTGAAATCCACGCGGTAGAAAGTTGATTTACCGCTACCGATCTTTCCCTTCACAATCAGGCAAACAGCTTCCTTACGGCTCAAAGCTCCATCTTGTCCCACACCACCGGCATCCACTGCAGCAGGTGCCTCGAATGTATAAATCTCTCCGTTATAGGATGTGTTTCCACCCACGGAATAAAGGATTGCATTCCCTTCATCCGTCTTTTTGCCACCGTCGGCCGGAAGGTTCAGAACATCCGAAGCCGGGTCACCAACCTTTCCGTCCGCATCCCATGCCGGAGCAATGTATCCTGTGGTATTGTAATTGGCCAGATAAACCTCCTCCACCATAAAGTTAGATGCGGAATTACGGATGTCGATACGCGCCAACATACGCTTCATATTGATGCCGGTTATCGGATTCATCGAAGGAGCAATTTTCGCTATTTCCTTCTCGCCGTACATAGGAATCCGTGTGTAACCATCAGCCGAGGAACCGTCTGCCGTCCATTTGCCGATGTGTGTGTGAAGCAGATCTTCCATCGCCTCAACTTTAGTGGTTTCTCCTTTCCTGAATTCCGATGCAATACCGTCAAGTTCCCTATTCGCCACAACCACGATACAGGTTGATGCGGTAGTGGGAGAAAGTACGGCAGAGAAATTCACCGTAGAGTTATTATTAGCCAAATCCTGTGTAACTCCCGTGCCACTAACCCATTCCAAAAATACCGCAGGTGTTTTTGACGTATCAAAAACAAGTATATCCACGGTCTTTATTTCATCTTCTTTCTTGGCTGCTCCCGTTCCGGTCATTGTACGTGAAGATACAGATGGCATTTCAATGTCGGGAACCGTCAGAGTGAACTGGACACCATTTCCTGTTTGAGGAGGTTTTGACTCAAACTCCTCTTGCACACAACCAGTAAGCCACACTAATACCAACAGGGCGGCCAAAAGAAAGTTCTTTCTAAATATTGAGGTCTTATATTGCATATTTTTATTTCCTTTCTTATAGATATCATATACTCGGTACAGTCAATTCTACCAGTATATCCGGATTGTCTCCGTTTGTATTGCTCAGTGTAAGCGTGGCCTTCTTACCGGGCACAGCGTTCGCCTTGAAGTAGAAATAAACCGCACCTCCACTCTTACCTACTGACTCTATTATAGTTTCAGTATTGAGCAGAATATTATCAGTATCATCCACTTGGGTTATTTTCCACTCCCACCAACCCGGATTGCCCGAGGTAAAAACAATCTTGCGACGTTGCATGATCCCGGTTCCTCCATCACTGTTATCCAGTTGTACATCATAGTTCATCCACGCTCCGTCTTCTTTCCATTGCTGTAAAGCCACCAAGTGATGCAGATTGCCTGCATTAATATAAAATCTCGTCCACCGTTCTTCTCCGGTGCCGGAATTAAATTCGGGTATTGAGACATTGACATTATAGGTATACACACCTTCCAAAAAGGATATCTGTGTCATACTGACCGTTGCCCAATCTTCCATACCATTCAGTTCTAATGTCGCACCCGGACCATAGCCTATAGACGGTTCCGCATCATAGTTCGTTTTCACTTCTATGTTGACAGTGGCAGCATCACCGGCTGTCTGCACCTTGGTCTGCGACAATTTAAGATAATACTGCTTGTCAAAAATCACATTCACCGGACTCTCGTCCCACTCAAGCGGAGTGGCTGATAGCTGATAGTTCTCGTTCGATATTGTGAGGTTATAGTTAATATATTCCCCTGATTCCCAAGAGTGTGGATTGGCATAAATAATATCCTTAAGCAGGAATTCCCGTTCGCCAAAATTGGTAGTAATAACGATCTTGGCAGTCGCGAGGAAGTCTTTGGCATCAGTGGGCAACATGAGAAACGCACCACCAAGCAGAGCGGCCTCTTCAGTCACCATATTATTGTCGGCGAGAGTAGAAGCAACGTTGCCCGTCGTGACGTCGCTCCACACGAAAACAGGCTTGTTATGTTCGGTAGTGACAGCCGGTATATTGGGAATAGTAAGCTTCCCACTTTTCCCTACATTTTGGAACTCTATCTTTTTGATGGTTACCATATCGGGCACCGGATCTACCTTTTTAAACGTGAAGGTAACCTTGGTCAACGTGTGGTAGAAATGTATGCTTACACCTGTACCCCATGCAGGCTCCGACAGGGCTGCCAGTACATCAACGTGACGGGCGGCATCGGTATGTGCCGTATAACTCAGTACCATCTGCTTAGGATCGGAAAAGTTCGCAGTGGGTGCATCAGTACCACTGTATGGATACCACGAAAAGAACTTCATGCTGGCACCCAGCAACGCCGGCCAATATTGCTCAGGCGATATGGTTGCCGTGAGGTCGGGGTTCACTCCGGCGCTTGCATTGAAGTATTGTTCCGGAGCAGATGAGGCAGGCGTCAGGGAAGCAAAAAAGCCGAAAGTCTCCCCTTTCAGATCAGTATTCGAAGAGATAACCGTACTACGGGTTCCGGCGTTTCCACCTTCTCCGATACGTTGCACGACAATCAACTTCCCACACGGCATCATCTCTTCGCCGATACACGAAAAGAGAATGAACGGAAGGATAGCCGCCATTACAGTCATCTTGATAATATTTCTAAACTTTATCATCGTAATTTCTTTTCCGACATAAACAAAACATCCAGTGAAATGTATTATAAATCCATATTCAAATCGATGTTTTTTACTTCACCCCAGTCTTCCACCGTTATCGTCAATATCTGAATACCGATTTTCCCTACCCGGGCCGTTATCTGATACACATTATTCCTCCGTATTTCCGTAAAAGGTTGTGCTACTGGGGTCCCTTTATCATCAACCTTTGTTATTGTCTCTATCACTATCCCAGTTACTCCGGTGACATCCGGAGGTCCCTTCAGGACGTTGGTCATGCTGACAGCCAACCGGTCGGAATAGTCCGGTCTGAACATGCGCTCGGCAACATAGAACGAACTAAGCAGTTTCCGGTTCTTAGCTCCGGTAGCAGACGAATATGCCCACATTTCCGAGGTTGCCGCCGTCCAGGTTTCCGTTAATAAGTCACCGTCCGGTACGTTGCCCTTCACTTTCCCGAAATTTTTCGAAGGATTAGCATTATCGCGTGTACCATTCGCCTCGTTTCCCATCACAAAATAGCTGTCACGGGTGAAATTGTGCAAAGTGACACTGGTGCTGCCGGCAGTATATCCGGTCATCGCTCCACCATCTATGGCTTCGAGAAATATATCTACCCGGGCAACGGCACGTTCAATAACCATTTTTACGGCCTTGGTTTGATCGGGCACTACAGATATACCCCGCATCACGCCTGTCATGGGCATCCCAGTCGTAGAAACAATCTCGCCATCACCGTCCAGTATGGTAGCAATGTTATAGTTTATCTCTCGCAATTGCGACGGACTGGCGACGCTGTTGAGAGCATATGTAAGTCCCTGCGGTTCGTTGGCAACAACCATAACTATCATATCATCATCGGGAGTCACCTTGAGAACCTGTGCGGTAATGTCAGTGGCCGTGCCCGGAGTATCCAACCGGATGAGTTCATTCACATTCAGTTTCACATCACCGGACGCGTTACTGAATACGACGAACCGGATGGTTTTTATCTCCTCCTGCCGGTCTGCATCCCCATCGTCCACCAAACTGATGCTAAGCTGCGCCCGGGTAAGCAGGGGTAGCTCGTCGGCAACATCACTGCTGCACGAGAACAAAAGGGCTGTGAATGCCAGATATATGATATATAATAGTCTTTTTATCATTCTTAAATTTCAATTCCATGAAGCCAGTAAATCCAAGTGCCTACCACAAGTCCGATCTGGATAAATTCTCCTCCTCCGGGCTTCTCGGTGACAGTGAATATCAGGTTCCATTCGCTCTGGCGGTCAAGGTATTCTTGGAAAGGAAGTTCTGTTCCGTCATGACGGGAAGTCGGTCGGGCAATACTCAGCAACTTCATCAGGTCGTAGCTCCATATTTTGGCTCCGGTATCCGCATTTTTTATAATGAACTGGTAATCCCATCCATCCCTGTTGAACAGGCGCATGGTGTTGAGACGTGCGGATACAAACACGTCGGAAGTTTCTCCCTGACCTGTATAATGAGGCACGTAATGAACCGGTCCTTGGTGTGTAGGTTCGTTCTCCCAAGAATAGGTTGCACTTTCCGGTGCCTGAATTTCAAAAGTATATTGTGTTCCGTTCTTTTGGCCTTCTCCATACTTCATCAAGGCGATATTAAACCGATTAGTATTGCGTATCAGGTTTACCGGGTAAACCTTGTGGTCGGTATTGGAGGGCAAATGGTCCACCTTCACCACTTCGCTGAAGTAGAGATGTTGAAACTCAAAGTCTACAACATCCGATGCACGCTTCAAGGCTACAGTGAGCTGCTGAAGGGTTGTTGTTCCCGGAACCAGTTCACGGCCTGCATTGTCCAAAGCCTGAAAGTTGTCAGACAAACTGCCAACGGTCAGCACCTTGTAGTTTCCGAAATCGAGTTCATTGGTCAGCGACATCCGATTGCCGCCAATCAGTGCGGTAGCCTCGGCTCTTTTGGAAAAGAGTAGTTTGTCATCGCTGCCGAACACGAATACATCCACCGATTTGACCTGCGGGTTGAATGCGTCCGCATATTCCATATTATAGTCGAATGTAAATTCCAGCCAAAGTTCACACCGGGGCAAGTCTTCGCGTATAGTATCACACGAGGCTATACACAGCATCGAGGCGACGACAAGGAACAACTTAGTTTTTCCGAACATATCTTTTTTCTTTTTAGGGGGCAGCATTGTTTTAACTGCCGTTTATATTGTCAGAGGACATGTTTAGTGACCTCCGGTTACTTTCACTTTTAGGGGCGCTTCTCTATATTCATACTATTCTGAGTGCGCAAAGGGGCAGTGCTGTTTTTGGAAAGCCTGTCACCGGCTCGTTTTTAGGTTTTCTGGCGGTCAGTTCCGCACGAGATAATTTTCTTAATATAGGGAGATAATAATATGAGTTCGATATAAGCAAAAATACCCTCCTCTCAGTAGGAGGATACTTTTGCTTATGACGAACTTACACTATATTAGATTTCGAAACCGGTTTCCCAGTATACCCACGGAGCAACTTCAATGTCGAAAGCAAGGAATCCAGGCTTTTCATCAATTGGATCTTCCGGATCGGGATCTTCTGGTCCTTCGTTGGGGTACCACGGCGTACCGGAACCATTAACTTTGTTCAAAGTGAGGTTATACCAGTTATTACGCACCACACCATATTTACCGAAGTACATGTATTCGTCGTCGGTATTGTCATGGCGGATTTCGTAATAGTAATAGTTCACGCTCTTCGGATACCACTTGATGCACTTTTCTATTTTCACGATTTCACCACCATCTGAGATGTTATCAAGATGGGTATCCTGGGCAAGGCTTGCAAAATCAGCGATTGTAGTAGACAAAGCAGCTTCTACTGCATCTAAGAAATTCTCACAAGCTGTCATAAACAATGCTTCTTCAGGGTAGAAAAGCTTCGCGTTAGCTGCTGCCTCAGACTCGGATTCTCCTGCTAATTTCAGTTCTGCAGCCTTAGCGTCAATCGCGGATTTAGCATTGCTATAAGCTGTCTGAAGATCTGAAAGTTGCTTATAATTTACACCGGCGAACGAGAACCAGTCGTTTCCAAGTGTATAGTCCTTTGGAGCATATTTTGCTTTAATCACTACACGCGTAGCTGCACCAAACTTCTGGTCAGCATCAGCCATTGTGTTCTCAATACAATATTCAGCAGTCGGAGCCGGAGTGGTGCTTGCAAGTTTCCAAGTAACAATGGGTTCACGATTAACAAGTGCATTTTTAGTAATCCCAACTCTATGATCGGGAGACTTGAAATTCGGGTCCGTAGTGTAGAAGTTATTTTCATAAAAAACTGTAGCGTGGGTTGCCTTAGTCGTAGACTTCTCTGCAAACGGATAGAAAGTACTGTTGTAATAGTCGAGTGTCCAACCGGTAAATTCAAATGTTGCACCAGCAGGCAATACTTCCGGGCCGCCACTCTTAACAGCTACTTCTACTTTTGCAGCCAAGCGTTCAATCTGAAGCGATGCTCTGTTTGCTGTTTTTTCAGCTTCCTCTTTGGCGGCAGTTTCATCTTTAATAGCAGCGCCATCAACAGAAATAACATTATCTTTTACGTAGAGCAGACATCCCTCGTTCCACTTATCACCACTTTTATCGTAGGAACCGGCATTAATCATTGTGAAACCAGCACCTGCGACCGCAGGATCGGCGATTTCGCCTACAAGTGTTTCGGGTTTGCTACCACTTGCAAGAGTTAGATTAATGGCTACATTGATATCATCGTACGAAGCACCGGCAGCCAAATTACCCAATCGTGCTTTCATTGCCGTACCCGGATTAACAATAACGAGCAGATACTCAGTACTGGCACTTACCATAATTGCATCTGTCGTACCTTGGTTACCACTAGCCTGTAATGATAAATCTCCTGAGCCCAGAATGGTAACAGGATTCTTTTTGGCATGGTGTACCAGTCTCTTTTGGCTGTCGAATGTAATAATATAAAGAGAGTTAACCGTACCCTCTTCCCCAACAGGGCCTTTCTCTTCAGAACTCCCGGCAACAGCACGAGTACCCGGCTTTTGGGTAGGTAAGGTGATCCGTAACGACATGTAGGCCACATCCAAATCGGGATTCTGTACAATAGAATCGGCCTCATCCGTTGAACAACTTGCCAATGCCGCAATAGCCAGCAACGACACTAAAATTGATTTAATCTTTAGCATAATACAAACATTTTATTAGAAATTAATAGATATATTTATTCTCTTTGTTACAGCTCAGTTAGTGCTGCTTTATTTATTACTGATTTTATTTATTCTTCTTCTCAATTTCGGCAGCATTAACCTTCTTTTTAGCTAATTCTTCCAGATTTTCCTTGGCTGCACCCAGCCCTGACTGCACTGCAGCCTTCAAATACTTCTCCGACGATTCATAATCTCCTTTCATTAATGATAATACTCCCATTGCATTGTTATATTCAGGTAGGCAGTCATCCGACTTCACCCTTTCCAAATAGCGTTCCGCAGAAATCAGGTCATTGCGTGAAAGAGCTGCGGTAGCCGCATTCATATTAGCTATTTCACTTTCCGGATAAAGGCGGACTGCTGTCTCAAAAACATCGATAAACTCCTGTGAACCTTTCGGATAGGTATTAGCCACCATAAACATCTCGTTCAAACTCAGATTTTGCGGACGTTTCTTTATCACTTCCTTCGCCTCTTCCAAATTGAAGTTTCTGACATCATAGCTCACCTTACAGATAGCTACGCGCAGACTTGGAAATAATTCCTTCAACATAAGCCGATAGGGCACACCACCACGAAGCTGCATCAACTTCGTTTCCCTTCCTTTCTCAATAGGAACATTCGTGATGATATCCAAAACCTCTTCTTTATAATCCATCTCAAACGTATCCAACGCCTCCACCAATCCATCCCAGTTTTCACCACCGAATATGATATAGTATTGATTACGCGGGAAATCATACCGGGCAGCCAGATAGTTGCGCAATGCCATAGCACGCCCTTCGGATAAACGTTTGTTTGCAGCCAGCGTTCCTTCAGGGGAAGCATAACCTATGATATCCAGACGCTTCACGTTCACATTGGCATCAGACTTCAGGTCATCAATCATCGCACGGATTTTTGCTAATTCCTGGGGATTGCTCATGTATTCAGGGCGAATATCCACCTTGTTCACCTCAAAGTCCAGAAAACATTCCGCCTGTATATCACGACTCTTTATTTCCTCTACTTTAGGCTCCACATACGAAAGATGAGGAGTCACCACATACGGCACCAGCATACGTTCGAGCGTAACCTTATCAAAGGTATGCTCCACGTTCATCAGCGCACTTTCGCCACAACCACACTCGTCGCGCTGCACATTCAGCCCGGCATCCGCCATCCAAGGCTCGTAAGGCAATGTATATCTGTAGCAAATAACGCCACTTTTCTTCTTCTGATTTTTCTCTATCAGATAAGGTGCCTTATAGTTTCTCTTCGCTTTAGCACTCATCACTGCCAGTCTGCGTTCATGAACCAGATACTCGTTTTTCCCTTTGATGGAAACCCGTGGAAGCTCGTAAGTAGTAGTAGGAGAAACTAACTGCGGAATAAGGTCCACTCCATGCGCCGATTTCACCTTCACATCTTTCATCAGAATATCAAAATCTATATGAACAGTTTCTCCCAGTTGCTCCAACCGCACAGGTACTATGGTGATGGTTCCTTCATAAGAACGATCCTGGGCTATGGCTCTGTTCGTATTCAGGCACAAGACAACCAGCACCAACACGATAAATGACATATTTCTTTTCATCATTCTCATTTCTATTTAATTACGTAAATAAGTGATACACTCGCTTTTGTAGGTCCCACATAGTTCTTACTGGTATCTTTCTGTTTAGTGCCACACGTTGCACAGGGATACTTTTCATATATGATGCGTGCATACCCCAACCCAAGGGAAGCCTCAATGCTCCAGCGCTTCTTCAATATCCATGAGTGTCCTATCGAAATACCGCCTCCATACAGATGTCCCTGATAGCGCATATTCTGCATATTTTCGCTGATAAGCGGCCAGTCGGGCAACCCACCTACATTGAAGTCGGCATAGTGAGCATGCAACCCAATGAACGTGCGGTTGAAACTTTCGCAGAACCAGTAACGAAGCTCCGGTTGTATGCCCCAGTGCTTCAAGCGAGTTTCATCAAACTTCCATGGATTATAATTCACCGGAATATCCAATGTCCACCTACGTACCAAAGCCACTTCCAAACCAAGATTCATGGTAGTAGTGGCATCGTAAAGAAGATTGCTTTTTACAGCAATCTTCTGAGCCTTACTCTCGGCTGGAAATAATCCCAATATGAATAATATGCATACTAGTATTTTCTTCATCTAATTCTCATTTTTATTTTAAAATCATTCTATCGGCCAAATCCGTGTCACAGCCCGAAACGAACCGAAAATAGCCTAAAATCTCAGTATGCAAATATCGGAGTAATAAGGGAGACAGTAAATTGTATCTATTTCTGTTATAGGCACTAAAAAAGTAGGAAGACTACTATTTAAGTGATTGTTTAGTAGATAAGTTGCTGAAACAAGAAAAAGGAGTTTTTTAAGAACATCAGTTTCAATATATGAATATTAAAAATATAATTGTTTCAATATCCGAAACTTATGAGAGAAACAAATTCAAATTATTTAATATATGAAAAGACAATAGATTATCATTATATACAAGTTATACAATCGCTAATATACAAGTTTACAGATCAAGCATGCCCTACACACTTTTCTAAAGGCTATTACAAGATATCAATACAATTTTTTATAAGAAATAATTTTGTATTAATTACGACATTATACACTTTATATTCTCACCTCCATTATAAAAATAAAATAGGGCGTTAACCTCATGGTCTCGCCCTATCGTTCTACTCTATCCTTGATAATAACTAATGAAAAGAAGAATCTTCTTTCAGCACGTCTATTTTAATTCAAAAGGTACTACACCTTTTATATCCGCTGCCGAAGCAGCAATAATCGCCTCAAACTTACCCGGTTCAGCTACCCAGGTATGCTGAATATCATCAAAGTAACTCAAAGCTTCTTTATCTATAGTAAATGTGACATCTTTCTCTTCGCCCGGAGCCAGTTTCACTTTTTTGAAACCTTTCAGTTCCTTTACCGGACGAGGCAAAGAAGATTTCTTATCGCTGATATATAACTGTACGACTTCGTGACCTTCACGTTCACCTGTATTCTTCACAGTTACAGTAAAGTTGATCTCATCATTAACAGATATTATCTTCTTGTCAGCAATAGGCCTGCTATAAACAAATGTCGTATAAGACAATCCATGCCCGAAAGGGAACAATGGTTTCACCTTCTTCTGTTTGTCCGTCCAACGATAACCTACAAAGATGCCTTCATTATACTTCATATCCACTACTTTCTTACTACGGTCAGCGAAATACTCACCTACACTATGAGCCGGAACATCTTCCAAACGTGCAGGGAAAGTGAAAGGTAGTCTACCGGAAGGATTGACATCACCCATCAATATAGCTGCAATGGAACTCCCTGCTTCCGAACCCAAAAACCAGGCCTGCAACACAGAAGGAACTTCCGCAACCCAAGGCATAGCTACGGCATTACCGGAGATATTAATAACTACAAGATTCTTATTAGCATTTGCCAAAGCCGAAATAACATGATCCTGTCCATAGGGTAAATCCAGACCGACACGGTCAGTATCCTCACAATCCTGATTATTACTCTTATTCAGTCCACCGATGAAAATTACATAATCAGCATCTTCTGCAACCTTTACAGCTTCGGCAATCAATTCCTCCGGTGTACGGTCGTCTTTCAAATTCTGACCTGTTACCACACCATTATATTCACCACGGGCATCACCTACGTAACCACGAGCATAAACGACTTCTACTTTATCCCCTACACGCTTCTTAATACCATCTAATGGAGACAACTCACGCTGAACTTTCAAAGAAGAACTACCACCGCCTACAGTCATCATCTTCACAGCATTCTCGCCGATAACGGCAATTTTCTTTGCTTTATTCAAGTCAATAGGCAACAAAGCACCCTTATTTTGTAACAACACAATCCCCTCCTCACCAATACGGCGGGCAGCCTCATAATGTTCTGGAGAAAGCATGGAACCCAGAGGACGGTTCATATCCATTGTTGTACGGAAACTCAGGCGCAAAATGCGGCGCACCTTATCATCCAATTCATTCGTACCCACTTTCCCGGATTTAATGCGCTCCAGATAAGGCATAGCCAGATAATAATTATCATAAGCATTACTGCTGCCATTTGCAAGACCATCCGTCCAACTACCGAATTCCATATCGAGACCATTCTTAATGGCCTGATCCGTATCATGCACACCACCCCAGTCGGAAACCACAACACCATCAAATCCCCACTCACCTTTCAAAATATCATTCAACAAATACTGATTATGGCAAGCATGCTGTCCTTTATAGAGATTATAAGCCCCCATTATGGCCCAAGTTTTACCTTCCTGAACAGCAGCTTTAAAAGCCGGCAGATAGATTTCATAAAGAGCACGGTCGTCCACTATAACATTGGTGGTATGACGGTTGATTTCCTGGTTATTCAGCGCATAATGCTTTACACAGGCAGCTACACCATTTTGCTGTACGCCTTGCACGTAAGGAACCACCATACGAGAAGCCAGATAGGGATCTTCACCCATATACTCAAAGTTACGTCCATTCAGCGGAGTACGGTAAATGTTGACACCAGGTCCCAAAAGAACATTCTTGTTGCGATAACGCGCCTCTTCACCGATACTTTTTCCGTAAAGCAGGGACATATCGGGATTCCATCTAGCAGCCAGACAAGTCCATGACGAATAAGATACACAAGAGTCATTGGTCCACCCTGCCTGATCCCACTCATCCCAAAGTACTTCGGGACGGATACCATGAGGACCATCTGTCATCCAATTTTCCGGAATACCCAAGCGGGGCACTCCTGCACTACTGAATTTACTTTGTGCATGTACCATAGCTACCTTTTCTTCCAAAGTCAGCCTTTGCAACGCATCTTCTACTCTTTCTTCGATAGGTTTGGTAGCATCCAGATATACGGGTTTCTGCTGCACCAAGAGTGGAAGAGCAACAGTGAATGCCAAACCGAATAATACTTTTTTCATATGGATAAATAATTAGTTTATTAGTGATTATTTCATACCTAACGACTGAATATACCCTTCCTGCACCACACAGTTCTTCAGTTTGCAAGCCTCAATGAAATCCATCATTGCCTTGCGTACCATCATCTGGTCGGGACGGGCATCCCGGATTTCTTTATAAGATGTGCGTGGAGATTCGGAGAAATAAAGGATATTCGCCCAATTTTCCGGCGGAGTAATACCTACAAAGCTGGAACCATCCATCTTCTTATACGGCCAGAAGGTATAACCGATATTATTCTCACGCATCGTCTGGCAAAAAGCAGCTTGCCATTCGTCCGTGTTATGTCCTATCTCACCCATATACATTGGTAAGTTCACACTGTCGCGGAAGTCTATTATAGTTTGAATATCATCTTTAGTAGGATCACCTCCATAACGATGGCAAGTATACATTATTTTATCATCAAACTTAGAATCCTTGAACGGCTTGAAGTTACCGTTCCACTGAGCGCCACCCAACAGAATAATATGGTTATTGTCCACCTCGCGGATAGCAGCTACCCCTTTCTTATAAATATCTTCCAGTTTACCGTTCAATTCTTCCATATTCGGAAAATACGGAGCGATAGGTTCATTGAAAAGCTCATAACCGAGAATCACCGGTTCATTCTTATACCGGTCTGCAATCTTGCGCCAGATATCGCAATACAATTGCTGGCTGGCTTCACTTTCAAACAACCAAGGATATCCGTAGCTATCATCTATATTATCACCCGTTTGTCCACCCGGAGCATCATGCATATCAAGAATCAGATAAAGATCAGCTTCACGGCACCATTCCACAACACTGTCTACACGGGCAAAACCATCCTGACCGGCAGTCAACCCCATAAAGTCCTCATCCGTGAAAAGCTTATAATGGAATGGAAGACGAATGGTATTCGCACCTGTATTCTTAATAAACTGAATATCTTCACGAATGATATAATTGTCTTTGAAAGCTTTCCAAAACTCAGCAGTAAAGTCGGGTCCTACCAATTGGCAGAACATTTCATTGATAAACCGGGGAGAATTCGTTTTGTTAAACTTAAACATATACCCTTCCGGATTCAGCCAATTGCCCAGATTGGTACCCATGATAAAGAGTTTCGTACCATCAGGTTTTATCAGGTCTTGCCCCTGAATGGTTATAAACTCAGCAAAATCCTGTATTTTTTCTGCCTTTTCACCACAACTCCCCAACATCAGAGAAGCTGCTAAAAGGGATGTACCCACTAAAATCGATTTCAACATGATATTCTAATACTATAAGATTATTTCTTCCAGCGATAAGAGGCTACTGCTTTGGCAGGCACCACACAATCTACATAATTCTTTCCATCCGTTACAGTCAGGCGAGTTTCCTCATTTCCCTCATTCAAGAGTACAAAAGCAACGGTTCCATCGGGATTTTCAAATGCAGAGTACATTAATCCTTTCTCGTCAACACCTTTACTTTCCACACGAACTGCACCCGGTTTTACTACGGACGACAGATGCCCGATAATATAATAATGAGAATTGTAAGTCATCGTCTTATAGTCCCCACGATTAATATCAACAGATCCGTAGCAGGTTTTACAA
>OGIH01001033.1_pt1 | contig 17012 bp, 12 predicted proteins | sample 1571721 | NCBI WGS metagenome assembly OGIH01 (sample SAMEA2582068, study PRJEB24529) | metagenome | biome: Human gut stool | place: China | collected 2011
AAAAGCAGCAGATTTACAGTCTGTCCCCATTGGCCACTCGGGAACACGCCCATATACAGTTCTTCGCAGTCGCGGACTGCCTGTATATATTACCACTCGGGGGCGTATTTGTCAACTGCTTTTTACAGCTTTTTCAGAAAAGAAGCTGACCGCACGGCTCAGTCGCGGGGACGGCCATAGCGGTGGACTTTTTTGGAGGAATGGCGGGTGTGGGGGGAGTTGAGCAGGACCCACGCCACATAGATGATGGCGCAGATGGCGCTGACGACGAGCACAACCTTGAGGTAGAGGCTGCCGAAGAACTCCTGCAGCTTCGAGAAAGAGTAGAGCAGGCTGCTCCGGCTCACGTCCTGCCCGGCGATGAGGTTGACCATGCCGATGGTCTCGCCAGCCAGCTTCAGCTCCACGGTGCCGACAACATCGCCCTGCTGGACGGGGGCGCAGACATAGTCGGGCAGATGGAAGTATTTCTGAGTCACGGTGCCGTCGCCCGAAGAGGGCAGCAGGGTCATCATGCTGTTGTCGGGGTAGAGCTTGAGGGTGTCGGTGTCGGAGGAATACTTCACAGGGATCTCTGCCAGAGCGAGGTCGGTATCCAGCGCAGGCTGGATGGAAAAGCTCTGGAACACCCAGTCGATGAGGCGGGTCGTCTCATAGAGGGCCGGGCGGCGGTTGGCGTAGCCGTAGGTGTCGCAGGTGTCGGGGCTCTGCATGATGCAGAAGATATAGGTGGAGCCGTCCTGATTGGCCCACGAAACATAGCTCTGGTCGCCGTGGTCGTTTTTGTAGGCCATCACATCGCACATGCCGCCCTGCATAGACTTGCGGTAGAAGCTGCCGCCGCTGGTCTTGTTGAGGGCGACGTTCTGGTTCAGCAGCACGAAACTCTTGGTGTGCTTTTCCTTGGCGGGCATGGTGAAGGCGGGGGCCGACGAGATGTCCACGAAGGCGTCAAAGCTCATCAGATACCGCAGGATAAGGTACATATCCACGGCGGTGGTCACGTTGCCGCTGTCGAGGCCGCAGGCGTCCGTCCAGGTGCTGCCGGTGGTGCCGATGCGCTGGGAAAGGGTATTCATCTGGCTCACCCAGCCTGCAAGGTCGCCGCCCGAAAGGCTGTAGGCAAGGCCCATCGCGGCCTCGTTGGCGTTGCGCAGAAGCATGGCGTAGACGGCTTCCCGGTAGGTGAAGGTCTCATTGGAGCGCATATCGGCATTGTCACTGTTGTGGACGTAATCCGAGATGGCGAAGGGCATCTGGAAGGTGTTGTCGAGCTGGTCGGCGTAATTCGTCAGCAGCAGCGCGATGGTCATATATTTGGTCAGGCCCCCGGCAGGCACCTGACGGGAGCTGTCCTTGTCGTAGACGATGATGTTGGTGTCGGTGTTGACGATGTAGGCGCTCCTGGCCTGCACCTCGTAAAAGAGGCTGGGGTCGAACAGGGCCGAAGCCGGCGCGCACAGGCAGCTCAGCAGCAGGACAAGGCTCAGAAATAGGGTGACGATACGTTTCATGTGGACATTTTCCTCAAAAAGCGATAATATATTATAGCAATTCAACTTTTTAATGCAACAGCAACAGCGTTGAATTGCATATCGCAAATATGCTGTTTGAATGTTGCACGAATTTCTTGACTTGCGATAGAGTATCGGACAAAATGTGCTGTCCGTTCCTACAGGGCAAAAACAAGGCTCAGAAGAGGGCCTCATACTTTATAATAACAGGTTTGGCGGAGCGTGACAAGGCTTTTGGGACGATTTCACACTCCGCAAAAGGAGGCAGAGGATGGTATATCTTACGGGCGACACCCACGGCGAGCTGGACCGCTTCAAAGACGGGGAGCTGCGCCGGGCCGGCAAGGGCGATCTCGTCGTTGTGCTGGGCGATTTCGGCTTTGTGTGGGACGGCAGCAAGGCCGAGCAGAAGAATCTGGACTGGCTGCGCAAGCGGCCTTATACCATCCTTTTCCTCGATGGCAGCCACGAGAACTATGACCTGCTGGAACAGTACCCCACCGAGGAGCGGTTCGGCGGGCTGGTGCAGCCGCTGGGCGGCAATGTGTACCACGTCTGCCGGGGCAGCGTACTGGAACTGGAAGGGAAGAAGTACCTCTGCTTCGGCGGAGCGGAAAGCCCGGACAAGGAAGAGCGGGAAGCCCACGTCAACTGGTGGCCGCAGGAGATGCCCTCGGACGAGGAATACGCCCGCTGCGAGGCCGCGCTGGAAGCAAACGGCTGGCAGGTAGATTATGTGCTGACCCACGACGCGCCAAGCAAGTTTCTGGATTTCAGCGTGCTGGCTGAGGGCGAGAATAACCGGCTGCACCTCTTCCTCGACAAGGTCGTCATGAAAACGACTTACGAGAAATGGTTCTTCGGCTGCCATCACAAGGATGTGCAGCTCTCTACCAAGAGCCGCTGCCTCTTCTGCGATGTAGTGAGCATCGGCGAGAAGAAGCCGTGGTGGAAGAGAAGATAACGAAAAAGGACTGCCTGCGGGCAGTCCTTTTTCGTTACTCAATTCATTGCACCGGCTTTGTCGAACATCTGCTCCACCTGATGGGCCAGCAGGGCGTGTTCGGGCCGCTCGAGAAGAGGGTCTTCGGCCAGCAGGGCCGCAGCCTCGCTCTGGGCCGCGTGGAGGGTGCGGGTATCGTTCATCAAATCGGCGATCTGCAAGGTCGGCAGACCGTGCTGGCGGCTCCCGAAGAAGTCGCCGGGGCCGCGGGTCTCGAGGTCGTACTGCGCCACGGCGAAGCCGTCTGGGGTGGAGCAGAGGAACTTGAGCCGCTTCTGCACCGACTCGGAGGCATTGTCGCTGACAAGGAAGCACCAGCTCTCCGCCGCGCCGCGTCCCACACGCCCGCGCAGCTGGTGCAGTGCGCTCAGGCCGTACCGCTCGGCGTTTTCGATGACCATGACCGTCGCATTCGGCACGTCCACACCGACTTCGATGACGGTGGTGGACACGAGGGCGTCCAGACGTCCGGATTTGAAGTCGTCCATCACCTCGGCCTTTTCCTTCGGCTTGAGCTTGCCGTGCATCAGGCCCACCCGGCGGTCCGGCAGATAGGCTTTTGCGATGTCCTCATAGTAGTTCTTGACGGCGTTCAGGCCGCTGCCGCCCGCATCCTCAATGGCAGGGCAGACGATATACACCTGTCGTCCGGAATCGATTTCTCGATCAAGGAAGCCGTAGAGGTCGGCCCGCTTTTTGCCGGTGATGCAGCGGGTCTTGACGGGCTTGCGGCCCGGCGGCAGCTCGTCGAGGATGGAGATGTCGAGGTCGCCGTACATCAGCAGCCCCAGCGTCCGGGGGATGGGGGTGGCACTCATGACCAGCAGGTGGGGGTTCGCGGCCTTTTCGGCCAGCAGGCCCCGCTGGCGCACACCGAAGCGGTGCTGTTCGTCCACGACGGCCAGACCCAGCCGGGCGAACTCCACGCCCTCGCTGAGGATGGCGTGGGTGCCCACGATGAGGTCGGCCTCGTCGTCCCGGATGGCGGCGAGGGTGGTGCGCCGTGCGGCGGCTTTCATGCCGCCGGTGAGCAGGGCCACCCGCATCCCGAAGGGGGAGAGCAGGCGGTTCAGGTTCTCGGCGTGCTGGCTGGCCAGGATCTCGGTGGGGGCCAGCAGTGCGGCCTGATACCCGGCCCGGATGCAGGCCCAGATGGCCGCAGCGGCCACCAGCGTTTTGCCGCTGCCCACGTCGCCCTGCAAAAGGCGGTTCATGGACGTTTCGCCCGACATGTCGGTCAGGATCTCTTCCACAGCCCGCCGCTGTGCGCCGGTGGGGGAGAAGGGCAGCGACTCCCAGAACGGGGAGGCGTCGGCCTTTTTCATCGGCGCACCGGTAGAGGCCGCGCCGTGGTTCTTCATCCGGCCGATGCCCAGCTGTAAGACCAGAAGCTCTTCGTAGATGAGCCGCCGCCGCGCCGCAAAGGCTTCCTCCTCGGTGGCGGGGCAGTGGATGGCCCGGACGGCGTCGGCCTTGGAGAGCAGACGGTATTTTTTCAGCATCTCGGGGGGCAGCGGGTCGGGCAGAAGCTCCGCGTGGGGGAGGAGCTGGCGGACGCACTTGGCGATGGCGCTGCTGGTCAGCCCCTCGGTCTGGGGATAGACGGCCTCGAAAGGCGACGACTTCACCTGCGCGTCGGTGCGCACCTGCGGGTTGACCATCTGACGGCGGAGCATCCCGCCCGTCACGATGCCCTGAAAATAGTATTCCTGCCCCAGTTCCAGCTTCTGGGCGGCGTATGGATTATTGAACCACGTGATCTCGAGACTGGATACATCGTCCCCGGCGGTGATGCGCTCCATCCGCCGCCCGCCTGGCAAGATGCGCCCGCCGGGCTTTGCAAACACTTCGGCCTTCACGACGCACTCGGTGTCGGCGGGGGCCTCGGCGATGGAGTAGGGCTTTGAAAAATCCAGATACCGGCGGGGATAGTGGCAGAGCAGGTCGCTGAGGGTCAGGATGCCCAGCTTCTCGAACCGCTCGGCAGTCTTGGGGCCGACGCCCTTGAGATAGCGTACCGGAGTGTCCGGCGTGAGGGTGGTGTGAAGTTCGGCAGGCATGGCGCGGCCTCCTTTCAGGGAAAGTGATAGTATGCCCATTGTATCACGGCAGAGGGCAAAAGAAAAGCGCCCCGCCGGAGCGGGGCGCATGAATCAGATTGCAAATCGTCGAAAAGTGTGTTATTCTATATTCATGGATGAATTTTTCTGTCCTGAAAGGTGCTGTCTGCAAATGCAGGTGGTCAGACTTCCTCCTGACATCGTCCGGAGGAGGCCAACTTTGTCATCCTCCGGACATTTTGAGTGATAGTTCATGATGAATGTTTAAGGAGGAGTCTTTATGACGGATCTGAATCTTGTACTTGTACTTCTGGGCCTTCTGGCTACAGTGATCATTGGTGTCATTCAGGTGACATGGATGATCGCGAGGGATGTCTTTCGGGACAAGCCGAGCACAAAACATAATTCCGATGACTGACAAAGAAAATGACCGCCCCAGACTTCCCAACCTGAGCGGTCATTTCTTTGATTTGCTAGGAGGGAGCTGACCATTTTGCAGGACAGCACCTTTCTTGCTTTCATTATATACGTTTTATCGAGGATTGTCAAGCATTCAAACCTTACTATCTTTCTTGAACGAGTCTTTGAAAGTAGATTATTTAACGAGCAAAACAACAAAAAATCCCGGACGCCTCAGCACCCGGGAATCTTTTGGAGGTGACGACCAGATTTGAACTGGTGGATGAGGGTTTTGCAGACCCTTGCCTTACCACTTGGCCACGTCACCATATTCGGAGCAACTGTTGCTGCTCCATTTGGAGCGGCCGACGAGGCTCGAACTCGCTACCTCCACCTTGGCAAGGTGGCGCTCTACCAGATGAGCTACGGCCGCATATTCGGTGCATTTATCCTTGCACCCTCCCGAGCGATTCTCTCGAATTTCGGGGTCCCCGCGAAAGCTTGCGAAGCAAGATTTTGTGGGGAAGAGGAGGAATTTCAGAATTTGTTGCGGCGGTCTTACTTGTAAGACCGCCAGACAAATGTCTGACATTCCGACGAAGCGACCCGGATCGGGCTCGAACCGACGACCCCCAGCGTGACAGGCTGGTGCTCTAACCAACTGAGCTACCGGGCCATACTGGAACAACGATTGCTGCTCCATTATGGAGCGGCCGACGAGGCTCGAACTCGCTACCTCCACCTTGGCAAGGTGGCGCTCTACCAGATGAGCTACGGCCGCATATTGGAAACCCTGCTGGGTCTCCTGACTGGTGCCTCCGATCGGAATCGAACCAATGACACGGGGATTTTCAGTCCCCTGCTCTACCGACTGAGCTACAGAGGCGCACCGGACGATGATTATTATACCTGAAATTTCGATTTTGTAAAGGGGTAAATGCAAAATTTTTTGAGAATTTTTGAACTTTCTATATTTTGCCCGTGTTATCGTCCAAAATAAGACTGACTTTTCTGACGCTTTTTGCGGGCGGCAGACAGGGAAAGACTATTTGACATCTTCAACAACCTATGGTTTAATAAATGAGAATGAAAAGGATCGCTTTTCTCCCGCTGTGGGAATATATACCTATATATAGCAAAAGCGTTTGAGACGGCCCCGCTGCAAGAACATTCCGGGGCCGGGAGGAGCAGCATGGCAAGAAAACAGGAATATGGCAACGAAAGCATCACTTCGCTGAAGGGTGCCGACCGTGTGCGCAAGCGCCCGGCCGTCATCTTCGGCTCGGACGGCGTGGAGGGCTGCGCCCACTCCATCTTTGAGATCGTCTCCAACTCCATCGACGAGGCCCGCGACGGCCACGGTGACACCATCAACGTCACCCGCTGCAAGGATGGCAGCGTCATCGTCGAGGACTTTGGCCGCGGTATGCCCGTGGACTGGAACAAGGGTGAAGAGCGCTACAACTGGGAGCTGCTGTTCTGTGAGATGTACGCAGGCGGCAAGTATGGCGAGGGCGAGGACAACTATGAATTCAGCCTCGGCCTGAACGGTCTGGGCCTCTGCGCCACCCAGTACGCCTCGGCATGGATGACTGCCGACATCTACCGCGACGGCTTCCACTACCACCTCGACTTCCAGAAGGGCGAGAATGTGGGCGGCCTGCACAAAGAGCCCTACAAGGGCCGCCGCACCGGCAGCATCATCCACTGGAAGCCGGACGATGAGGTCTTTACCGACATCGACGTCCCCGGCAGCTACTATAAAGATGTCCTCCGCCGTCAGGCTGTCGTCAACGCGGGCCTGACCCTCAACTTCACCGACGAAAAGGAGAAAGACCCCGCCACCGGCAAGCCGTGGAAGGAGAGCTGGTGCTATGAGCACGGCATCGCCGACTATGTAGCTGAGACGGCGGGCGAGGACAGCCTGACCCCGGTGTTCAGCTGCGAGAGCGAAGCTACCGGCCGTGACCGCGAAGACCAGCCTGACTATAAGGTAAAGATGAGCGCGGCGTTCTGCTTCTCCAACAAGGTGCAGCTGCTGGAATATTACCACAACTCGTCCTGGCTGGAGCACGGCGGCAGCCCGGAGCACGCCGTCCGCACGGCCTTCGTCTACCAGATCAACAAGTACCTGAAGGAGAAGAACCTCTACAAAAAGGGCGAGAGTGCCATCAGCTTTCAGGATGTGCAGGACTGTCTGGTCTACGTTTCGTCCAGTTTCTCCACCCGCACCAGCTATGAGAACCAGACCAAAAAGGCCATCACCAACAAGTTCGTCTCTCAGGCCATGACCGACTTCCTCAAGCACTATCTGGAAGTCTACTTCCTCGAAAAGCCCGACGAGGCCCAGAAGATCTGTCAGCAGGTGCTGGTGAACAAACAGAGCCGTGAACACGCCGAAAAAACGCGCCAGAGCATCAAAAAGACCCTCTCGACCCAGATCGACCTTGCGAACCGGGTGCAGAAGTTCGTGGACTGCCGCACCAAGGACGCCTCCCGCCGTGAGCTGTATATCGTCGAGGGCGATTCGGCTATGGGTGCCGTCAAGACCAGCCGCGACAGTGAATATCAGGCCATCATGCCCATCCGCGGCAAGATCCTGAACTGCCTCAAGGCCGACTATGCCCGCATCTTCAAGTCGGACGTCATCGTGGACCTCATCAAGGTCATGGGCTGCGGCGTGGAGCTGGGCGGCAAGCACAACAAGGAGCTTGCCACCTTCAACCTCGACAATCTCCGCTTCAATAAGATCGTCATCTGTACCGATGCCGACGTGGACGGCTACCAGATCCGCACACTGGTGCTGACCATGCTCTACCGCCTGACCCCCACCCTCATCAACGAGGGCTATGTCTATATCGCGGAGTCGCCGCTGTACGAGATCACCACGAAAGACCGCACCTATTTCGCCTACACCGAGCCCGAGAAGGCCACCTTCCTCGAGGAGATCGGCGATAAGAAATACACCATCCAGCGCTCGAAAGGTCTGGGCGAGAACGACCCCGAGATGATGTGGCTGACCACCATGAACCCCGAGAGCCGCCGCCTCATCAAGGTGATGCCCACCGATGTGGAGCGCACCGCGCAGGTGTTCGACATCCTGCTGGGCGACAACCTCGCAGGCCGCAAGGAGCATATCGCCCAGCACGGCGCAGAGTATCTGGATGATCTGGATGTGAGCTGAGAACGGACTCCCCCAGTCTGCTTCGCAGACAGCCCCCTCGGAGAGGGAGCCTCTGGCGAAGAGATGAAGCTTTATGCCCTGCCAAAGCCTCCCTCATGGAGGGAGGTGGCATTGCGTCAGCAATGACGGAAGGAGTTTGTTCCCGATAAAGAGGATTTACAATGGCAAAAAAATCGAGCAAAAAAACCGCAAAGCCTGTCCGCCCCCAGCTGGGCGAGGGCGTTGAGATACTGAACGCCGGCAGTGTGCTGGAAGACCCCATCACCCGCACGCTGGAAACGAACTATATGCCCTACGCCATGAGCGTCATCGTCAGCCGTGCGCTGCCGGAGATCGACGGCTTCAAGCCCGCCCACCGCAAGCTGCTGTATACGATGTATGAGATGGGCCTGATCAAGGGCGCGCGCACCAAGTCGGCGAACATCGTGGGCAGCACCATGCACCTGAACCCCCACGGCGACGCCGCCATCTATGACACCATGGTCCGCATGGGCCGGGGCAACGAGAGCCTGCTGGTGCCGTTCGTGGACAGCAAGGGCAACTTCGGCAAAGCCTACAGCCGCGATATGTCCTGCGCCGCGGCCCGCTACACCGAAGCAAAGCTGGAAGGCGTCTGCGAAGAGCTGTTCCGGGACATCGACAAGGAGACGGTGGACTTCGTCCCCAACTACGACGGCACCACCACCGAACCGACCCTTCTGCCCGTGACCTTCCCGACCATTCTGGCCAACAACACGCTGGGCATCGCCGTCGGCATGGCCTGCAACATCTGCTCCTTCAATCTGGCAGAGCTGTGCGACACCACCATCGCCCTCATGAAGGATGCAAAGCACGACATCTCCACCACCATGCCCGCCCCGGACTTCGTGGGCGGCGGCCAGATCCTCTACGACGAAGCCCAGATGCGGGACATCTTCGAGAATGGCCGCGGCAGCGTGAAGGTGCGCGCCCGCTACGCCGCCGTGCCGGGCGAGAACATGATAGAGATCACCCAGATACCGCCCACCACCACGGTGGAGGCCATCATGGACAAGATCGCCGAGCTGGTCAAGGCGGGCAAGATCAAAGAGATCAGCGATATGCGGGACGAGACCGATTTGAACGGCCTCAAGCTCACCCTCGACCTCAAGCGCGGCGTGGACGCCGACAAGCTGATGGCCAAGCTCTTCAAGACCACCCCGCTGGAAGACAGCTTCAGCTGCAACTTCAACATCCTTGTCTCGGGCCAGCCCCGGGTCATGGGCGTGCGGGAAATTTTGCAGGAGTGGACGGCCTTCCGGATGGAATGCGTCCGCCGACGCACCTGGTACGACCTCCACGGCAAGGAAAAGCGCCTCCACCTGCTCAAGGGTCTGGCGGCTATCCTGATGGACATCGATAAGGCCATCCACATCATCCGCACCACGGAGGAGGAGACGGAAGTCGTCCCCAACCTGATGATCGGCTTTGGCATCGACGAGGTGCAGGCCGACTATGTGGCCGAGATCAAGCTGCGCCACCTCAACCGGGAATATATCCTCAAGCGCACCGGCGAGATCGAGCAGCTGGAAGCCGACATCGCCGATCTGAACGACATCCTCGCAAAGCCTGCCCGCATCCGCAAGATCATCATGAAGGAATTGGCCGACGTGGCAAAGAAGTACGGCCAGCCCCGCCGCAGCGAGATCCTCTACGACCTGCCCGAGGAAGAGAGCGGCGCCGAGGAAGAGGCCGTGCCGGACTATCCCGTCACCGTCTTTTTCACCCGCGAGGGCTATCTGAAGAAGATCCCGCCCCAGAGCCTGCGCACGGCCGGTGCGCACAAGCTCAAGGAGGGCGACGAGATCGTCCGGCAGGTGGAGACGCGGAACAACGTAGAAGCGCTGTTCTTCACCGACAAACAGCAGGTGTATAAGGTGCGTCTGGCCGAGCTGGAAGACGGCAAGGTGGCCCAGATGGGCATCTATCTGCCGGGCCGTCTGGGCATGGACGAGGGCGAGAGCATCCTCGATATGGTCATCACCTCCGACTACGGCGGCTATATGCTCTTCTTCTTTGCCAGCGGCAAGTGCGCAAAAATTCCGCTCAGCTCCTACGCCACCAAGCAGAACCGCCGCAAGCTGCTGAAAGCCTACTGCGACAAAGAGCCGCTGGCGACCATGTTCTTCCTGCCCGAGGAGACGGAGCTGGCCATCCGCACCAGCGCGGGACGGATGCTTCTGGTCGGCACGGCGCAGATCGCCGCAAAGACCACCCGCGACAGCCAGGGTGTGGCCGTCGTGACCCTGAAAAAGAACCAGACCATCGCCTCCGTCGTCCCGGCGGACACGCTGGAACTGGCCAACCCCCACCGCTACCGCGTCCGCAGCCTGCCGGCCACCGGTGCGCTCGTCCGCGCAGAGGATGAAGGGGAGCAGATGACGCTGCTGTGATTTTATAAGATAAACGGGTTCTCGCGCTGGTGGCGCGGGGCAGGTTTTTTCTTTTGGTCAAATGGCTTTGCGCTCCGCGCGGGCCAGAGATAGGGAGGGGTGTTTCGACTCCCCCCTCCCTACCTCTGGACTCCACTCTCCCCGCAACGAGTTAAGGGCTGCTCGCCCTTAACGATTCCGAAGATGAGGTCGAAGCCCAAAAATGCTAGCCGCTTCGCTAAACGCATTTTTTTGTGCTTCTCCCATTTACGGCTCCGCCGAAGATTTCAGGCTTTCGCAGAACTTTACCGTCAGCAGAGAGGTAACACCAGCTGCGAAGCAGCAAATCGGAGAAACGAGAAAAAAGCGTTAAGCGCAGCGACTAGCTTTTTTCCGTTTCGACAACTCCTCCGGGATTATCAAGGGCGAGTAGCCCTTGATTCGTGCCTCCCGCGCCTCGAAAGTAGCGGGTGCTTTTCTGGTTCTCTTTTGGCACGCAAAAGAGAACTTAACCTCGCGTAACCGCGCTCTGACCCCGCGCCACCGGCGCGAAATCCCACACAAAAGAGGAACGATAACCATGCAGAACATCGACCTGATCTGCGTCGGCAAGCTCAACGCGAAATACTTCGCCGAGGGCGTGGCCGAATACCAGAAGCGTCTGGCGGCGTTTGCGTCTTTTCGCATCGTCGAGCTGCCGGAAGAAAAAATCGAAGAGAAGAACGCCTCCGACGCTGTGGTGAAAAAGGCGCTGGACAAAGAGGGCAGAGCCATCCTCGGCAGCGTCCGCAGGGGCGCGGCCATCGTCGCCCTGTGCATCGAGGGAAAACAGATCTCCTCCGAGGAGCTGGCCCAGTTCCTCGCCGACCGCGCAAACAGCGGCGCGGGAGACGTGGCTTTCGTCATCGGCTCGTCCCACGGCCTCTCGGACGAGGTCAAGCGCGCGGCGGCGCTCCGCTTCAGCATGGGCCGCATCACGATGCCCCACCAGCTGGCCCGCCTTGTCCTCACCGAACAGATCTACCGCGCCTGCACCATCAACGCGGGGATGAAGTATCATAAATAAAAAGGCGGAGAGGATGCTGAAAATGCCGGAGCGAGCCAAACAGGTGGGAAAACTATCACAACGTGTTATTGAAGTGCTGGGGCTGACTTTATCAGAAGGACGAAGCATTTTGCTGGGTGAGTCCAATATTGCGCACATGGTCAGCCGCCATCCGGAAGACTATGCACTTTATGGAGAGTACATCCCCCTCATTTTATCAATGCCGGATTATGTAGCGCTGAATACAAAGGATGAATCGATAGAGTACGTCAAAGAAGTGCAGATGGACGATGTATATGTTAAAGTGGCAGTTAGAGTCTCAGCGAGAGGGCAGTTATTTGCAAGGTCAGTCTATCGCTTGAACACGAATCGAGCTAAAAACTTTATTGAAAAGGGAACATTGAAGAAATACTGATTCAAAACGGGGATTTGACAAATTTTTAAGTTCTGGTATAATAAACTTGATAAGAGGATCGGAGGACGGAACAGGCAGCCGTCGCCCATTGTTAGGAGATGCGGGAATCGTCACCCCGCCTGATTCTCAGAGAAAAGGCCGCTGCAGAAATGCAGCGGTCTTTTTTTGCGTGGAAAAGGTCAGGCTCTCCTTCGTACAACCTCTCCGTCATCGCTGACGCGATGCCACCTCTCCTTGTAGGAGAGGCCTTGGCAGTCCCCGCAAAGTGAACGGTTCCGCCAGAGGCTCCCCTACTAGGGGAGCTGTCGAACGGAGTGAGACTGAGAGGTTGTATAAAGACGGGCCTTGCTACAGAGGTCGGGCTTGTAAACTTTCTGTGCAGTGCTTGACTTTTGCGGGGAATGGCATATACTAAAGATAGTAAAGGCAATTACTGATTCATCGTCCCACGGAAAGAAAACCCCCTCCCGGAGCTGCAATCTCCGAAAGGGGGTTTCCTTATTTAGTGCTTACGGTCTTTGAACCAGCCGTCAAGCCACTTGCAAACAAAGTTTGACACTACGTTTGCTGCGACGGAGGTCATAAAGGCAAAAATATGATTCATCGTTCCCACCTCCTTCCCAATAAAATGGGCGGAGTTAGACCGCAAAACCATTATAACATATAATTCGCCAAAAAGATACAGGGAATGCCAAGAGAAGAGTGACTGTAAACTTTCTGTGCAAAGCTTGACTTTTGGGGAGAATCGCATATAATGAAAGTACAAAAGAAAGAATGATACTTTCCATCGTTCTCACCAAAGCAAAAGAAAACCCCCTCACGGAGCGCTATCTCCGAAAGGGGGTCTTCTTTATTTAGTGCTTACGGCCCATGAACCATCCATCAAGCCACTTGCAAATATAGTAAGCTGCTACATTTGCTCCGACAGACAGTATAAAAGAAAGAATACTTTCCATTTTTCTCACCTCCCCTCCCGAATAAATGGGCGGGCAAGGCCGCAAAACCATTATACCACACGTTTCGCCAAAAAGATACAGGAGATGCCAAGAGAAGAGTGACTGTAAACTTTCCGCACAGTGCTTGACTTTTGGGGAGAATGGCATATAATAAAAATAGCAAATGTAAAAGCAAATACGCCATCGGCGCACCCAAAGGAAAGACCCCCTCCCGGAGCTGCTATCTCCGAAAGGGGGTCCTTTTTAGTGCTTACGGCCCTTCAGCCATCCGTCAAGCCACTTGCAGATGTAGTAGGACGCTACATTCGCTGCGACGGACAGTACAAATGTAAAAATATACGCCATAAGGCGACACCCCCCTTCTCCCATCCTTGGTAGATTGGGCGGGACGAGCCGCAGACTCATTATATCATAAACTCTGACAAAAAGATACAATAAATGCCAAAGAGAAGAGTGCTTGTAAACTTTCTGTGCGGTGCTTGACTTTTGGGGAGGATGGCATACAATAAAGGCAGAAATGTGAGAACCCAGCGCTTTCATCTCTGGCAATGAGAAATCCCCCAAGGAGTTGCGACCTCCATGGGGGATTTTTTGCGCCTTGCGGCCTGCCAAAGCCTCTCCCTTTGGGAGAGGTGTCGCCGGAGGCGACGGAGAGGGCAAGCCCGGCACGAAAGAGGCGCAGGCGCAGCGATAGGCAGGCTTTTTATCAGAGCGATACTATCGCTGTGCCTGTGATTCTCGGTCAGCAGCCTAGCCCTCTCAGTCTCGTCGCCCTGCTCCTCGCCAGCTCCCCCAAAGGGGGAGCCATTGGCATGTCGGTCAGGCTCCGTCTTAGTACAACCTCTCAGTCTGCTTCGCAGACAGCTCCCCTAGTAGGGGAGCCTCTGGCGAAGAGGAGAAGTTTTCCGCTATGCCAAAGCCTCCCCTCGGTAGGAGCAACGGCGACGACCGCCGCCAGTGGCGGAAACAGGGAGGAGCTGTTGGGGCCGCGGCCAGCAGGATGCGAGCGACAGCGAAGCAGACGCTGGGAGCCGCAACCCGGGCAGTGGCATTGCGAAGCAATGACGGAGAGGTTGAGCTCCTCCCCCAAAGGGGGAGCCTTTAACTGAGAGGCCTCCGTGAATTTGTGGAAAATGCACGATTGAAAAGAGAGGAATTTGTAAATGTGATAAAAATGAGAAGAAGATATTGACAAAAACGATGGGTGGGGTATAATGATAGCACAGGCCGACAGCCGGAAATGGATGGCCTGCCTGTATAATTCATTTTTATTTATGGAGGCAAAAATCATGAAAATGGCAAAGAAACTTCTGGCCGTCGTCCTCGCTGGTGTTATGGCAGTGTCCATGCTGACTGGCTGCGCTCTGAGCGACAAGGTCAAGGCTAAGGCAATCGAGGATGCACTGAACTCTTCCTCTGTGCAGGTTGCCACCACCTACAACCACAAGAAGGATCTGGACTCCAAGGCCGAGGCTGCTTGGAAGAACGCCGATGTTCTCAACAAGACCTACACTGCTGACTCCAACGCATTTGTCGGCACCGACAAGCTGAGCACCTCTCAGGGCTACTCCTACTTCATCGCCAAGATGACCATGAAGAGCTCTGACGCCAAGAAGGCTGTTGAGTGGACCGCCATCGCTAAGAAAGTGGACACCGCCGCTGTCGCAGGCATGCAGAACAGCACCTCTGGTGAGTACAAGCTGGACGGCGCCAAGACCGGTACCCAGACCAAGAACAAGGTCAACTTCGGTGTTGCTTTTGTTGACAACGGCAAGAGCGGCGATGAGAAGGTCGAGTACGTCGTTATCGTCGTCAAGAGCACCAAGAACGCCTAATCACCCCTGTTTCTTCAAATCATTACAGACCCTGTCTGTGATACACATTGAGAAATGACTCCAAGGCCCGGAGCGGGAACGCTCCGGGCCTTGGTTTTTTTGGAGAAGGGGCGGGGCGGAGCGGGGGAGTCGGCCTTTACAATCCCCGCAAAACATGATAAAGTAAAGGTACTCTGCTTTCAACAGGAAAAGCAGGCCCGGCTGCGGGGAAAGCCGCCGGGAAAACGACTCAACACGACACGGCAAACCAGCCGCGGACGGAAAGGATGTACTTACAATGGAACAGAGCGAAAAGACCCTTGATATGATTGTCAATCTCTGCAAGAACCGGGGCTATGTCTTCCCCGGCTCTGAGATCTACGGCGGTCTGGCCAACAGCTGGGACTACGGCCCTCTGGGCGTCGAGTTCAAGAACAACGTCAAGAAGGCATGGCTGAAAAAATTCGTGCAGGAGAGCCCCTACAACGTGGGCCTCGATGCCGCCATCCTCATGAACCCCCAGACCTGGGTCACCACCGGCCACGTTGCCGGCTTCTCGGACCCCCTGCTGGACTGCCGCGCCTGCAAGGCCCGCCACCGCGCCGACAAGCTCATCGGCGACGAGCACCCCGAGGTGAACGTGGACGCCATGAGCTTTGACGAGATGGACGCTTTCATTGCCGAACACGAGGACGTGGTCTGCCCCGTCTGCGGCAAGCACGACTTCACCCCCATCCGTAAGTTCAACCTGATGTTCAAGACCGCCATCGGCGTCACCGAGGACAGCTCTTCCACCTGCTACCTCCGCCCCGAGACGGCGCAGGGCATCTTCGTCAACTTTGCCAACATCCAGCGCACCACCCGCCGCAAGCTGCCCTTCGGCGTCTGCCAGGTGGGCAAGGCCTTCCGCAACGAGATCACCCCGGGCAACTTCACCTTCCGCACCCGCGAGTTCGAGCAGATGGAGTGCGAGTTCTTCTGCAAGCCCGGCACCGACCTGGAGTGGTTCGGCTACTGGAAGGACTACTGCGAGAACTGGCTGCTGAGCCTCGGCATCAAAAAGGAGCACCTGCGCCTGCGCGACCACGAGCCTGCAGAGCTGGCCTTCTACAGCCGCGCCACCACCGACATCGAGTATGCCTTCCCGTTTACCGATTGGGGTGAGCTGTGGGGCATCGCCGACCGCACTAACTACGACCTGAGCCGCCATCAGGAGGCCTCCGGCAAGAGCCTCGAGTACTTCGACAGCGAGACCAACGAGCACTACATCCCCTACGTCATCGAGCCCTCTCTGGGCTGCGACCGCGTGGCGCTGGCTTTCCTGTGCGAGGCCTACGACGAGGAGCATCTGACCGACAGCAAGGGCAAGGAGGACATCCGCACCGTCCTGCATCTGCACCCGGCTCTGGCTCCCTACAAGTGCGCTGTCCTGCCCCTGAGCAAGAAGCTGGGCGACAAGGCCATGGAGATCCGCAATGAGCTGAGCAAGTACTTCATGGTGGACTACGACGATACCGGCTCCATCGGCAAGCGCTACCGCCGCGAGGACGAGATCGGCACCCCCTACTGCATCACCGTGGACTTCGACACCGTGGGCGACGAGGCCAAGGGCATTGCCGCCGACAACTGCGTCACCGTCCGCGACCGCGACACCATGGAGCAGGTGCGTATGCCCATCTCCGAGCTGAAGGCTTATATCGAGAGCAAGATCGAGTTCTGATAAAAACGCACTTTTGTGAGTGAAAAAACAGCCCCGCCGTTGCAATTTCGGCGGGGCTGTGGTATAATATAACTAAAGAAAGTGCTGTCTGGCAAACGGTCAGCACCTTTCCGGCAAATCAGTTACAAAAAATGACCGCACGAGTGGGCTAGGCACGGCAGTCATTTTTTGTTATGAAAGATCTTGTACGCTATATCAAAATATCACAGCCCCGCCGTTGCAATCTCGGCGGGGCTGTGGTATAATACAACTAAAGAAAGTGCTGTCTGGCAAACGGTCAGCACCTTTCCGGTTGATCATTACAAGAAATGACCGCGCGAGTAGGCTAAACTGGGCGGTCATTTTTTGTTATGAAAGATCTTATACGCTATGTCGAATGTGCCGAAGCCCACCGTTGCAAGCAACGTGAGCAAAGCCAGAATCTCTAAAAGCGTCATGAAGCATCCCCCCTTTCGCAGTGGAGCGTCGGGGGCATAACAAAAATGTTCGCCTTCCCGACGTAAGGCCGGAAA
>OGIH01001038.1_pt1 | contig 16942 bp, 10 predicted proteins | sample 1571721 | NCBI WGS metagenome assembly OGIH01 (sample SAMEA2582068, study PRJEB24529) | metagenome | biome: Human gut stool | place: China | collected 2011
TTCTTCTACTTTCTTTGCGTCAGCCGGCACATCTTCGCTCTTAAAATAAACTTTCCCATCAGCCTCAAAGAACTTTCTTTTTATTGCACCTTTGGAACCTGAATTTAATGTATGCATTGTTGTTAGGTCATTTTCAGAGAGTCCCATATCCACCAAATCCTGTTCAGTTATTGAGATATAAGGTAAAGCTATTGTCGGATCTGCAAAAGATGGGGTTGAAGCCAACTTATAAGCACGATATACATCAACATTTGCATATCTTCCTTCACGCTTGGCCAATTGAACCAACTTTTCTTTTTCTGTTGTCAGATAATCAACCAATATCCCCCAACGAGCTAAATCGCTCTTACGCAGTCCCTCATTAGACAATTCCAGTTTGCGTTCCTGTATAATAAAGTTTCTGAATTCCTCATAACCGGAAGGAATTGTTCCAACTTTGGAGGCATCATTATTGAATGCACGCAGGCGGACATCTTCTACTGCTTTTTCAGCTTCGGGAGTAGCACCGTTATTCAACTCATTCAAAGCTTCAGCATACATCAGCAAGACATCAGAGTAGCGCAATACAGGCCAATTGAAATCACGTTTACTATCAGAAGAACCTCTGACCTTTTTCCAGTTAATACGATATTTTCCCACACCCATACCGGCAAAAGTATTCATTTGATAAGCATTGTTGCCAGTAGATAACTTAAGACCATAATTACAAACTGAAACATCACGCCGTTGGTCGTCTTCTTCAAATTCAAAATAGAATGTCGGCATGGCTATCATCTGGCTACCACCTTTACCCAAACCTTCATTGTCCGTACCACTTGTAGGAATACCATTTGTATAACCAGTACGAACATCTGGACCATTAGTACTATACCAACCATATTCAAACATGGTTTCATCATTATATTGCTGATTTCCCAAATCTCTGAATATCTGATCATAATTGTCAAGCAATTGATTTTCTCCCTTAGTTATCACAGCTTTACAAGCATCCGCAGCTATTTGATAAAGTTCCTTTATACGAGCTGCATCACTACGTTGTGCTATTTTTAAGGTGCTCTGATTATAGGGCACTGTATTCAGATCCCAACGTAAAGAGTAACCGGCAGCGTAGAGAGCTACACGAGCCAAAATTCCATAAGCCGAATTTTTCGTGAAACGTTCAGGAGTAGCAACCATGCCTTCACTTTTCCAAGGAAGCAACTCGATAGCACGTTTCAAATCTCCAATACAATGGTCATAGATAGTATCACGACTGACACGCGAAGAAGAGAATGTAGTCAAATCTACTGTAGGTATATTAGTATAAGGTACATCACCATAAAAACGAACTATGTTCCAATACGCATAGGCCCTTATCGCCAAAGCTTCTCCTAGTAATGCATCTACCCTCTTCTTCTCGCCATCACTAACATTCATTTCCGGAAGATTCTTGATACAAACATTAGCATATTCGATGGCCTTATACATATTTGTATAAGTAGAACTCAGCATACTGGAAGTATTGGTATAGTCATAATTGGCCACATTATATTTAGAATTGGACTCTGTTGAGGCAGATTCATCCGTACCCATCAACAATTGATAACCCAGTTTCTTGTGTATGCAACCATGCATAGCCACCCATCACGGTCATCTCTGCTCTTCCTACTGTTTCAAAAACAGTGGAACTATCAGCTTTTGATTCGGAAGGCATATCAAGCCAATCTTCACAGGAAGTGAAAACCAACAACATGGCAGCAGATATACCTAAAATATTCATTATCTTTTTCATATTCATTGTCTAATTTAGAATGTTAAATTTACGCCTACTACCCAACTCTTAGAACGTGGATAAGATGAATTATCGATACCCGGTGTCAAAGCGCTACTTGATGCGGATACTTCAGGATCATACCCTGTATAGCCTGTAAAAGTATGAATGTTATTCAGGGTACAATATACGCGGGCATTACTAATTTTGGCACGCTGTACCAGTTTCTTCGGTAAAGTATAACCCAAAGTAATAGTATTCAAGCGCAAGTAAGAACCATCTTCCAAATAGTAACTACTGCGTTCACTGATAGCAGTTTTGTTATTACCAGAAATATTCCATAAAGCGTCACCACTATATTGATGCGGATTCAGAGTAGCCAAACGAGCTAAATCAGTACTTTCCTTACCTGTTGAAGGATCAATCAATGTGAAACGGTTCTTCATTTTTTCAAGCGTATTTTGGTTAGCTAAATACGGACCGATAAAACGTTGCGTACTCATGCTGAACACATCATTACCTACTACAAAGTTCATGAAGATAGTCAAATCAAACCCTTTGTAAGTAAAGGTATTATTCCAGCCTCCGATAAAATCAGGAGCTGCATTGCCTATTACAGTACGGTCATTAGTTCCCCATACCGGATTTCCATCTGCATCTACCTCACCAGCCGTCGGCCTATATTTAGCATCACCCGGTTTTACATTTTCACGATTAGATCCTTTCAAATAAGGGATACCATTCTTCAAAGTATAACCACCATCAGCATTTTGCACAAAATCGTCTGTTGTATAGATACCATCATAAATCAAGCCGAAAAATTGTCCCAATGGTTTCCCCTCTTCAATCTTAAAGCCCATACGAGATTCATATTCTGCTATGAAATTATCAGTTTCACCATCTCCATAAATATCCAATACCTTAGAACGGTTGAAAGCTATATTGAAATCCATAGTCCAACTGAAATCCTTCGTGCGGATATTGGTTGTATTCAAAACTAATTCTACACCTCGATTACGGATAGAACCAATGTTCTGGAACTGATGAGTATAGCCGGTAGAAGTCGGAATTTTATTCTTAATCAACAGATTGGAAGATTCATTGTTATACCAATCAACAGACAGATTGACGCGACTATTAAAAATTGACACATCCAAACCAATATTGGTAGTAGTTGTTTTCTCCCACTTCAATTTTTTGTTTCCTAGTGTCGCACCGGGTACAAGTGTAATATAATCGCTTCCATTATATCCGTAATGTCCTGATCCATAATCTGTAGCATACATATTATTGTCCACGTTATTATTACCCGAAGTTCCATAACCTACACGTAGTTTCAAATTTTGGAAGAAATCAAAATCCTTCATGAATCCTTCTTCAGAAATACGCCATGCGGCAGATGCCGAAGGGAAATAGCCCCATTTTTGGCCACGGGCAAACTTAGAAGAACCATCGGCACGTAACGTTCCTGTAAATAAATAACGGTCACTATAATTGTAAGAAAGACGACCGAAAAGAGACACAAGACCTACCCGGCTTTTTCCTGACTTCCATGTTTGCGGTGTACCCATACTGACATCGTTCAATCCGAAGTTGCCATCCGAGAATTTACGATATTCATTATCCAGATTCATAGATTCCTGGTACCAAGTTTCTTGACCAAGCAGGACATTAAAACGATGAGCTTCTTTCACATTAAATGCATAATTCAGCGTATTTGTAATCTGCCATGAAAACTTCTCACTGTTATTACGGTAGCCATAACCATGAGGACTTTGGTTGGAAGAAGCAGTCTTGGTATTACCGTTATCCCAATAATCCTGGCGAACTTGCTGCCACATATAACTTCCTGAAGTGCGGAAAGTCAAATCTTTCAATATGTCTATTTCCAGCCCGGCATTCACTGTAGCCATACGAGTATATTTCTCGTTAGTAATAGATTGATTATTGATAATTGGATTATTTGCATCGTAATTGTCACCACCATACATTTCGGAGAAGAGATCAGCTAAATCAGAGCCTAATAGTTGTTCATTTGTCCACTTCACACCACCAGTTATTGGCTGCAAAATAGTTTGCTTTAATGTCCCTCCCAATGAACCACCTCCATCAACTTTAGTCATTTGTAAACTGGAAGAAAAGTCAAAACGCACACCTTTCCATAATTCATGATTAATTTTGGCACGAATACTATTCTTTTGATAACCATGTTTGTCCATTATACCATCTTCACCCGTATAGTTGTAGCTCAGCATGTATTTAGTTTTCTCACTACCACCACTGATATTCACATTGTGATTCTGAGTGATACCTGTATTACCAAACACCTCATCCTGCCAATCAATGCCAGCACGATTACCGTATTCATTAGCAATACGACTATAGGCACCAGTATAAAAATCACCAGAATTAATATCTCCACCAAAAATATTCGAGAAGTTATCTTCATTGCCACGAAGCAATTGGAATTCATATTGATACTTTACGTAATCTTCAACTCCCATTAAATCCAACTTCTTTCCTAAACGGTCAAAACTAACAAAACCATTATAAGATACTTCCGTCTTACCTGCCTTACCGGATTTTGTCGTAATCAATATAACACCATTCGAACCACGAGCACCATAGATAGCCGTTGCTGAAGCATCCTTCATGACATCAATAGTTTCGATATCATTAATATCCACATTCTGCAAACCATTCTCCATCTGAAAACCATCGACGATATAAAGCGGTTCAGTGCCTTGCGTAATAGATGTACCACCACGTACCGTAATATTGATATCAGCACCTGGAGCTCCACTTTGCTGTACAATATTCACACCAGCTGCCTTACCCGCTAATGCTTGTGCGGCAGTAGTCACAGGGGCCATGGCTAAATCCTTGCTACCAACAGAAACAGAAGAACCAGTCAATTCTTTACGTTTCACCTTCGCATACCCAATAGCAACGACCTCTTCCAACATTACTGAAGATTCTTTAAGCGTAACTGCAAAATGGGTTTTGTTACCAATAAGAACAGTCTGGTCTTCATAACCAATAAACGAAACCACCAATTCCTTAGCCGAAACAGGTACAGAGAGTTTGAAATTACCATCCATATCGGTAATAGTACCAATAGATTTGTCACCTTTCACCGTAACAGAAGCACCGATCACCACGTCAATCGCATCGCGAACCGTACCGGTAAGCGTCTTGTTCTGGGCAAAAATGCTTAGAGGACAGCTTATTAATAGAAGCATTAATAAGCACATTTTTCTGTGTAAGATTCTCATAGATTATTAATATAATTTGATTAATAAATAAATTTAAGCCTAACCAAATGCACAACCGTTATCGAGCACATTATTCTGGTTGCAAATATATAATTTGAAACCAGCCTACAAGATGTATTTTTTGACCGAAACACTTTCTCTTTTGATTTTCTTAATAAAGAACCTAATAGTTCAAACAAAAAATAGGATTTATTGCAGTATTCTTAATAGGTTAAATATAAAATCAATCCTAAAAATGCCATTAAAAAAGGATGTTCAAAATAGAACATCCTTTCTTCGTAAACTATCATTACAGTTACTCAAAACTCACCGGGTAATGGCCAATTGGGAGTAGGCACATGCATTTTCTCCATTTCCTTTTCAAATTCAGCTATTACTCCAGGATATTTATCGGCTAAATTCATAGACTCTGTCATGTCTTCCTTTATATTATATAATTCTAAAGGGGCATCTTTTTTAATAGTAACAACTTTCCAGTCACCTCTGCGAGCTGCACGTTGTTTTCCGGGAAACTCCCAGTACAGTAAACGATTATCCGTATCCATCTGTTTACCATAGAATAGAGGTAAGACATTTATCCCATTTAAATTTTGAGGCAATTTATCTGTAGCATTAGCCAATGCGGCCAATGTAGGCATTACATCCGGGAAATAAATAATATTATTCAATTTCTGAACCGGAACTTTACCTGGCTGATTAACAATAAAAGGCACACGAATTCCTCCTTCATAAAGTTGACCTTTCATACCCTTCAGTGAACCTTTACATCCTAACTCGGCCAATGGTGCCTGCTTAGCAGCTCCATTGTCTGAAGCAAAAATGATCATTGTATTTTCACGCAATCCCAATCTGTCAAGTTCTGCCAACAAGCGTCCAATTGCTCGGTCCATGTGTGTGATAAGCGCAGCATACCGTTTAGTATTCATATCCCAAGTTTCATCATCATACCAAACCGTTTCATCTATAATATAAGGTTCATGCGGTGCATCATAGGCCAAATATAAAAAGAATGGATTTGTCTTGTTCCTATTTATAAATTTAATCGCATCTTCCGTTGAAAGATCAGTATTATGTTTTATATGTTTGTCTCCTTCATTCTCTTTTATATTTTCAAGTTTCTCATTATTAAAACGCCAATAAGGATAGTAATATGGATCGTTAGAATAAACCGTACTAATAAGCCAGCCGTAAAACTCATCAAATCCTCGATTCAAAGGGGTAGCCTCAGGATTAAAACCATCCAAATGCCATTTGTTTACCAAACATGTCCGATAGCCAGCACTACTTAATACAGTAGCGATTGTTGTATCATTCGGTAACAAATGCATTCTTCGTATAGGCTTTGTACCTTTCATCCCTTCAATACCTCCTGCATTACAGAAATTATCACGAATGGTAGTGTTTCCTGTATTCCGCCCCGTCATCAATGCACAACGAGAAGGAGAACTTATTCCCGATCCTGCATAACACTGAGTAAAAGAAGTGCCAGTTGCTGCCAGTTTATCAATATTAGGAGTCTCAATATATTTATTCCCATAACAAGCCAAATCACAATAGCCCATATCATCCGCCAATATAAAAATTATATTAGTTTTTTTATCATTTACCGCAGTTGACTGCTGGGCCTTAACCACTATTTGAGGAAGAACCAACATATTTACGGCACAAAATCCTCCTAAAAGTTTATTCTTATTCATAATCTACATTTTTTTATTCACAGTTTCATTCTGTCTCACGAAAATTATACTCCAACACACATTATGGCATATCAACATTCTCATTATACTCCAATATCAATTCATCATGAGCTTTAATCTGAACGTCATCCAATTTCCAGTCCTTAGCCCAAATGATTTTTCCAGCTTTATTACCTTCAATACAGACATTACGAAGTATAAAGTTTTCGATTTTGCTGTTTGCTATTCCAACTACATTCATACAAGTTCTTGCATTAGAAGCCGTTACATTATCAAGAGTAACATTCCGAAAGACAGGAGTACCTTGTTCCAAACTTACAGATTCTAACATTTTACTCCAGTACACTGGAATTTTCTCCATATCATATCCCTTCGGAAGTTTAGAAATACTATATGCAGGATTCCAATTCAAATCAACAACAAACGGCCGTTCAACCCCTATCATCTCGATGTCATACAAATAAATGTCTTCAATCACTCCACCACGCTGACAAGTACTCTTGAAACGCAATCCACATTTTGTACCTACACCTTTCATTCGGTATGCCACTATATTACGAATTCCCCCCGAAGTTTCACTACCACAAGTAAACATCCCCCCGCCAGAACCAGCTACACAGTCACGAATCACTACATATTGGCAAGGGCGATTCACCCTAAGCCCGTCACTATCTCGTCCAGCTTTCAAACAGAAATTATCATCATTGCAATTTATATTAGCATTCTGAACAAGAATATATTCAGATGAATCAATATCAATGCCATCTGTACTTGGACCATGGCCTTCAATATTATTACTAATTATAATGCCATCAATTGTTATATGCTTACTATACAAAATATGTAAACTCCAAAAACCGGGCTGATACAATACAATATCACGTACAGTCACATTCTCACATTCGGCAATAAGAATTCCGCGAGGGCGTTCACAATCATAATCCACAATCCAGCGTAATCCCTTTGCCTCATAATCCTCCCGCATATTCCAGTACTTATCCCAAAACACCTTGCCACGCCCATTTATCACTCCATCACCAGAAATAGCAGCATTTTTCTTACCAATGATATTTATCAATGCAGAAGGCCACTCCATTTCTATTCCTGCAACGCGCGTATCTATCTTCTTATAATCACCTATATCTTGAGAGCCTATAAGAGTAACTCCTTTTGAAATATGAAGATTTACATTGTTCCCTACAAATAAAGAACCGGTAAGATAAATGCCTGGATGAAACACTACAATTCCGCCTCCGGCTTGTTCTGCAGCATCAATTGCTTTTTGAATAGCCATAGTATTCATACTTAGAGCATCTCCCTTTGCGCCATAGTCTGTAACATTATATACAGCCTGCTGTACCGGATAAGACATAGCACCTACTTTTTTCATCCAAAAGAAATCTGGTATTTCTCTGCCATGAGCATTCGTGGATAAACCGGTCATCCATACAGACAACGCAAACAGAATAAAGTAATTCTTCATTATATAAATTGGATTAACAAGTAAATTATACGTTATTGAAAGGTCAATTAGTAAACAACAAATCTTGTAAAGGACAAAAGTAAACAATTATACAACTACAATTATATTCCTTTTGACCCTAATACTTTTCTTTTTGATTTTGTCCAATCAAAAAGTATCTATTATCTCATCTTAGCTTAAATTCTCTCCGCCTATTATTGTCAGAAGAGTCTTTCAATCTTTCAAAAGTATAGTTTATTCCTCATCCACAATTCCGGTTTCACGCCCAAAAGATCTATATTCCAAGGGGGTAAATCCAGTACGTTTTTATAATCGAGCATAAAAGATATTTCCTTGACAGACTGGGATGTACCTACTAACAACTGCTTTGCTTTACGGAGTTTCAATTCCTGAAAATATTTGGCAGGTGCATATCCCGTATAATCCTTAAAAACCTTGCGAAACCAGGAATAGCTAATATTCAGTTTCATAGCCAATTCTTCCGGATCAATATCTTTGAACACATTTTCATTCATAATGATTTTCGCTTGTTCAATCTTTTGATCAACATCACCGACCTCAAAAATCTTATTCTTAGAAATGGAAAGGATCATTCCTATCATATGCAACACAATACCAGAAAGATATTGCTGAGAAGAAATCTTATCAGCTTCAGCAATTTCCAATGCACGCGAGAAAAGAGTAACTAATTCCTCATTCAATCCTACCTCTAATACTTGATTATCTTTAGAAAGGAAACCACCTTTCAACATATCATCTATGACCGGTCCTTCAAAACCAATGTAGTATTCATTCCATCCTGTCTGCTGGTATGGGTGGTATGTATGCCACTGTCCGGGAAACAGCACCATGAGCCTTCCCTTACAAACTTGCTTCTCAGGAGTGGTCTCAGAGGTAAATAATCCTCGACCTTTAGTTATGTAAACTAGCTGATACTCACGTAAAACACGTCCTTTTTGAGCATTGAAGAAGTAACCAGAAGGGTGATCCTTCAAGGGATAGGGAGAATTCGGCTGGATAGACTGAAAGCCTACAGTATTTACCCACAGACCGAATTTCTGGTCCATGTCATTTACAATCAAGTACTTAAATTCAACCCCTAAATCATTATAGTTCTTAGTCATAATACGTGTTTTTACAGGATAGGATAGGTAAGGGCAAAAATAGAAATTATTTGCGAATAAAAAAATGTCCGCTCCGGGTTAATTCTAAAAATATACCGGAGCGGACTAATAAAAACGAGTAATAGGGGAAAGATTATTTTTTTACAACAATTTTATCATATTGTTCTTCGGCCTTTATTTCTGTGTACTTGGGTGCATCTATCATTTCAACCAATGCACGGAGTACAGGGCCTTCACCCATAGGATCATTTTCCTGTGTAGGACGGTTATAATAATATACCAATGAAGGCATGATACCTGTTCCTACACAAATAGAAGTAACATCTCCATTATCAGAAATCTTTTTCATCATACCTTTCAATCCCTGCTCAGCTACGTAAATGAAATCAGGATGTAGCCATCCTTCTTTCACACCACGGGCAATACCAAAAACAAACATTGCTGTTCCTGTGATTTCCTCATAAGAATCTTCTTTATCCAACAACTGATGCCAAAGTCCATTCTTACCTTGATAACGGGCTACACCACTTGCTTGTTGGCGGAAATTTTCGATAACAGCTTCACGCATCGGATGATCTTTCGGCATCATACTAAGCAGATCAGCCTGTGCCATAAATACCCATCCGTTAGCACGGCTCCAGTGAGCTACTCCATGCTCCTTGTTATCCGTATGATAACAATGATAATAAATCTGTTTTTCAGGACACCAAAGATAACGGGTATAGTTTAGCACCTGATTGGCTGCATCATTAAAATACTTCTCATCACCAGTCATCTTACCCATGCGTGCCAGAAAAGAAATTGCCATAAAGGCATCATCTGCCCAAATCGTATTGACATGCGGCCATATACGGGCAATAGTTCCATCCACCAAACGAGGTTCACCGTAATTCAGGTGTTCGGCTGTTTCGTTAACATAATCCAGAAAAGATTGATTAGGATATCTCATCTGCAGTTCAATCAGACTGGCTCCCATCGGGCCATTATCATCCAGACGCTTGCCACGGAAGATCATGTGCCAACTCAATTTTCGCACGGCATTCCAACCATCTTGTTTAAAGGCCTCATCGTACTGTTTGCGAAAGAATTCGAGATTACCTTCATTGAACACAAAATTCATGTTCTTCAAAACATATTTCTCATACTTCTTGTCAGCAAGTTTATCCCCCAGTTCCATGAGAGCCATATTGGTTACACCATTCGTATAATGCCAGTTATTGTACTTGCATGCTACCTTCACATTCATGTCAAGAGGTAATTTCTTGACGGACTTATAAGTTTCACCAGTCTTCGTATTCTTAAACTCGTATGTGGTACTGGCAAGAATGCGGTCTGCAATCTTTACAGCAGCTTCTCTTGCCGTCATATTGGTCTGGGCGGCGAGAGTTGTTACTGCCAGCAGCAGAGCGAGAGAAAAGAATATTCGCTTCATATTATACTTTTAAAGAATTAGTAAAGTAGATAGTAGCCAATAAGAAATGCCTACTATCTACTTAAGAATCATTTAGGCAGATTGAATGCACGAGTCATTTCCTGCATTTGTTCCTGGCTCATACCGTCAGGTTCAAAGCCCATATTTTTGGCAGCAATATAAATCAGGGCAGACTTATTCAGTACATCCACCTGATCGAAAGCCGACATGATATCCACATCTACTGCGAATACACCATGCTTTTCCCACATAGCCACATCATAATCTTCCAATTGCTCAATAGTAGCCTCTGCCAATTGTACGGAGCTTGGCAATTCATAAGGAATGATACCCAAACCACGCGGACAGAAAGCCTTAGTTTCGGGAATCATACTCCAAAGCAAATTGGTAGCAACATCTTTTTCAAGGAATTTCTTACAATGAGTCATAGCAATCAATTCAATGGGATGAGTATGCAATGAAGCTTTATAAGGCGAACCTTTCTCAATCAGACGATTGTGTACACTGAGATGGGCAGGTAATTCAGAAGTAGGCATCACAGGATGATCCGCAATAATCACATAGCTGGCACAGTCATCCAGAATACGGATTACAGAACCATGTTCCATCGGCCAACGAGCCAAATCGCGCATACGCTTATTAGTTCCTTTGCAATAGAAATAACAGCCTTTCAGATAAGGTAGAGTAGCACCTATCTGCTTTACATCACTAATAGCAGGCAACGACTTTATCTCATCGTCTACAAATTCAGTAATATTCAGTGTGATGTTGCCGCCATTACGTTCAGCCCATCCTTTTTGCCAGAGATATCCAGCAACTTCTGCCGCTTGATTGACTGCATAGGTCAATGCCTGGCGATTTACGAGAATTGATTTCATATTAATATAATTTAGTTACCACTTTATACCTGTGCCATTGCCACTACTATAATGGAAGATATCAGAACCACCAAGCCTAAGATAAGAACGGCAATCGTAGTATTGCTGACACCTTTCCACTCTTTCAGTAAAATACCCCAAACATTACTGAACGTAACATTCAGTGACATCAGGATACTCCAAGAGAAAGCAAGAAGTATAGGGCTGTCTGTCAGGAAACTCTTACCCATTTCAAGCCCAAAGAACTGTGAATACCACAGTACACCGGCAAGAGCACAAAATAAGAGATTATTCGTCAGTACCACACCTTTTACAGAGAAATATTCCTTACCGGTTTTATTCTTGATATTCTGCCAGATGCAATAAATAGCATTCGTACAGAAGCCACCGAGAGTAACCAAGAAAATTACGGGTAAACCAGCATAAAGAGCTTCTACTCCACCTGCCAAAGCTGCTTCTTTTATAGGTGTTCCGGCATCCAGTCCAAGAGCAAAACACGCACTCATCACACCTGCCAGCAATGCCACGAGCAAACCTTTCGTCAAAGCAAAGTCCTTAACAGCTGCCCGTTTTTCTTCTTCCGTCATATTCTTAGAGCGAAGGCTACCAGCATATCCGATGATAGCAATACCAGCCAGCGTTATACAGACGCCAATAAGTAGCATCAGTCCTTCACCATGCAGCAAATCTTTTCCGGTAAACAAAGCGGGAAAGAGTGTTCCGAATCCAGCACATGTACCAAGAGCAATACTTTGTCCAAGTGCTACACCCAGATAACGCATACTCAACCCGAAAGTTAATCCACCAACGCCCCACAAGACGCCATAAATCATTGCAGGCAAAGCACCACCTGCTCCCCAGAGTTCTAACAGTGAACTTCCTGCCGGAATAGCAAGCAATGCCCCCAACAACGGAAAAACAAGCCACGCAAAGATTCCCTGTACAAGCCAGAAACTTTCCCATGACCAATTTTTCACCTTATTGATAGGCACATACGAACTACTCTGTCCGAAACTCCCGATAGCTATAATCAACAATCCTATCAGTGTATTCATGATAATAACGTTTAGTGAAAAATGATGAGTGTTTAACACAAAGAACCGTACAAAGATACAGCTTTCTCCGCTAAACACTCGTCACTAACCATTAATCCCTCAATTACGTTTCGACGTAACGTCTGCTTCGTATTTCTGTATCTCAGTAATGAATTCTTCACCTACAGGTACACCGTTCTTTAAGCAGAACATATCCCAAACTGCATTCCAAGGTAAAGATTTTCCTTCTTCGAGCAAAGCAAGACGCTCAAATAACTGATCATTTGCTTCATATTTGCGCAAAGTATCCAGTGGTTCCAACAGAGCTTGCAACACACATTTCTGTGTAGCACGGCTACCTATAACATACGCACCGATACGGTTAATAGAAGCATCAAAATAATCCAGACCGATATGTACGCGATCCAAAGCATTACAACGTACAATTTCTTTGCAGAGATCCATTGTTTCATCATTCATAATCGTCACGTGGTCAGAATCCCAACGTACCGGACGGCTCACATGCAACATGATTTCCGGAATGAATAATAATAAAGAAGACAGTTTGTCCGCAACGCTTTCAGTCGGGTGGAAGTGACCTGTATCCAGTGTAACAATCTTATTACGGCTCACACCATAACCAATATAGAAGTCATTGGAACCTACCGTATAACTTTCCAGACCGATACCAAATACTTTAGACTCTACACAGTCTTTCATATTCTTGTATTCCACTTCGAAAATGCGATCCAGAGAATCCTTCAGTAATTCACGATACAACATACGGTTCACAGTGATATCCTTGCTGCCATCATGTACCCACAGATTCATGATACAAGGATCACCCTGGCGCTTACCCATCTCTTCTGCAATAGCACGGCAACGCTTTGTATGCTCTACCCAGAAGTCACGAATACCTTTATCAGGATTAGAAAGGGAAAGATTACCACTCTTCGGATGAGAGAAAGAAGTGGAATTGAAATCCAACTTCATATTATTTTCAGCTGCCCACTGTATCCAACTTTCGAAGTGAGCCGGTTCTACCTGGTCACGGTCAACAAATTTGCCACCGAAGTCACCATAGATTTCATGAAGATTCAAGCGGTGAGTTCCAGGAATATAGCTGGCTGCTTTCAATACGTCTTGTCTCAGTTCTTCCATATTACGAGCCTTGCCAGGATAGTTTCCGGTAGCCTGAATGCCTCCGGTCAATGCACCCTGTGCTTCAAATCCGGCTACATCATCTGCCTGCCAGCAATGCAGGGAGAGGGAAATCTTTTGCAAGGTGTCCATTGCTTTCTCTACATCTACGCCGATAGCTGCGTAACGTTCTTTTGCCACTTCATAGGCTTTTTGAATCAATTCTTCTTTCATGATGGTACTAGTTTTTTAGTTATTAGTTATAATTTATTAGTTATACGTTATCACTGACAAGTAATATTAGGCTAACTGCAAGAAATGCAGATAAGCGGTATTCCAAACTTCAACGTTCTCCGGAGTAAAAGTCTTCAATGGAATAGAACGATTGATAAGTTGGCGCATGGAAACAATGTCACTTGCTGCACCTGCTGTGAGAGCTTGTATCATTACGTTGCCGATAGCGGTCGCCTCCGACGGTCCGGCAACAACAGGAATACCTACCGCATTGGCAGTCCACTGATTCAGCAAATCATTACGGCTTCCTCCTCCAATAACGTGCAGTACTTCTACAGGACGGGGAGAAAGGCTACACAGGTTCTCCAAAACTTGGCGATAGCGCAGTGACAGGCTTTCAAAAATACAACGTACAATTTGTCCACGTGTCTCCGGTATCGGTTGATGATGGTCAGCGCAATAAGTACGAATAGCCTGTTCCATATTCATCGGGTTGGCAAACAGAACATCATCCGGATTTATCAGACTACGGAAAGGTTCGCATGCCTCTGCTTCAGCAATCAGCTCAGGATAAGATATTTCTTCCCAATCGCAACGGCAGCGTTCCAACAACCACATGCCACAAATATTCTTCAGTAAACGAATCGTCCCCGCAACACCTCCTTCATTCGTGAAGTTCAGTGCTTCTGTTTCTTCATTAATAACCGGTGCATCTGTCTCCACTCCCATCAATGACCATGTGCCACTGCTCAGATAAGCAAAGTTACGGTCCAATGCTGGTACGGCAGCCACAGCGGAAGCCGTGTCATGTCCGGCAACTGCAATCACAGGTATTGCTCCCAGTCCGGTAATCGTTTGTATTTCTTTGGTCAATACGCCTATTTTCTCACCCGGATATACAAAACGCCCGAAGTTATCTTCCGTTAATCCAAGCTCTTTCAGCAATGCCGGTTCCAGACGACGCGTTTCAGCATTTACCAATTGAGCCGTACTGGCAATGGTATATTCAGTCACCATCTCTCCGGTCAGTAAATAACTAAGTGCATCCGGCATGAAAAGGATCTTATCAGCCATTTCCAGTGCACTATCCTTATTCCGGCGTAAAGTATCCAACTGGAAAAGCGAATTGAAATTCATGATCTGAATACCTGTCCATCCATATACCTGCTTGCGGGGAACGCGGGCAAAAAAAGCCTCAGAAGCTCCCATCGTATGCGGATCACGATAAGAATAGGGCTGACGAAGCAAACCACCATCTTTACCCACACATACAAAATCGACTCCCCAGGTATCAATTCCAATAGAGGTTATCTGCACATCATCCATCCGGGCAGCCAGTTTCAAACCTTCCAGAATATGACGGTACAATTCGTAGATATCCCAGTAGTAATGTCCTCCAACTTCAATCAGATGGTTAGGGAAGCGGTTCACATCTTGTAGTTCTAATCCTTGCGGAGTGAATGCTCCCAGTATGGTACGGCCGCTGGTAGCACCCAAATCAACCGCAAAAAAGCAATGTTTCATGATATTAAATAGATTTTTGACGATACAAAAATAGGGGATTACTCCCCTATACTCTGTATTAGTTTTGATTGAAAAGATGTTATTTCTGATATTCTTACCACAAAGGATACTGTATATGCAAACGCTCAAAAGATAATATGGTACATAAATGATAATTTAGCGCAGAACGCTAAATTATCATTTTATACTCTGCATCGGAATCAAGCGCACAGGCCCCAACAAACCACTTGGCACCGATTCCCACTTTCCATAATTATCCTTCTTATAATGGATATTCACAATATTGGCATCTTTATAGATACGCCAAGGCACATTACGACGATCCATATCCGCAATACGGTTGGCAGGCAGATTCGTTACTTCCACTTCAAGTGTATTCACACCCGGACGAAGATATTTACCCACTAAACAACGGTAAGGAACAGCTATAAGCGTAGCTACCTCTTGTCCATTAATGCGTACACGTGCGCTCTCGCGAACATCGCCAAGATCAAGCATCCATTCTCCAGCCTCAGCAGGAGTTTTCAAAGTGAATGTGGTGGTATAACAAGCTGTCCCCATTGTATTTTTCACACCTTCGGCAGCTATTTCCGTCCACGAACCAAGAGAAACACTATCCGGTACATTACTTACCACAGGCATTGCTTCTACGAAACTAAATCCCCATTTACCGGCAAAAGAACAAGCACCCGGAAGTATCTTTGCCGCTTCATCCTGGGGCATAGATGTCCAATACCCATATTCCGGTACGGCAACATCGTGATCTGTAAATGTTTTCAGAATAATAGACTCACCGGATGCCAATTGCAGGAAGACTTCTGTCCTGCCATTATTCTGACGCAACCGCGCCTTACCGGATGTACCATTCATCGGATTATAAAGCATTGCAGAACGTGCCTGTACAGCCAATGGTATCCAACTTTCAGTGTCTTCTGTCTTTAAAGCTGAGATAAAATAGTGGTATCCTTCGGAATGTGAGCGGCGGATGCTACTCAATCCAAAAGCAGTCTTCATTTCTTCGGGAACGGTGGCAGTGGCAGCCAGTGTGCGGGCATAATCTGTTCCGAAAAGGACATGCCCTTTTCCTTCCCGTTCCTTTATTTGTGCCAAAGCTTTATTAAACTCTGCACGACGTTGACCCAAATCATTCAATCCCGGTACATCTTCCGGATACTGTTCCAGGAAAACAATCGTAGCTCCCTCATCCGCCAGGCGAAGTAATTTCTCCATCACATCAGCAGGCATCAAGCGCGCACCGGGAACTACCAATGCCTTATAAGAAGCTCCACCGGAAGTCAATATCTTACCGTCCTGACACATAGCGTTACGGATAAAGTTATCGGAAATATAATCCATATCATATCCTGCACC
>OGIH01001057.1_pt1 | contig 16714 bp, 22 predicted proteins | sample 1571721 | NCBI WGS metagenome assembly OGIH01 (sample SAMEA2582068, study PRJEB24529) | metagenome | biome: Human gut stool | place: China | collected 2011
TCCTCTGAATATACCTGCTCCATGCAATTGGGCATAAAAAACTCCGGTCATCCATTGCTTTCTTAACAATAGATGCCGGAGTGTAACTATTTATTCCATATTATCAGTTGCTGGCTGCAATCTGCGGATTCTCCGTACTCCCAATACCGATGCAGCCGCGCAGTGTGATGACCGGGCTGCCCTTCTTCTCCACATAGTCCTTCGTGATCGTGACCATGCCGATGTTGTCGTCCTTCGGAATCTCATACATGATATCCAGCATGAATTCCTCTATCACCGCGCGGAGCGCACGCGGTCCCACCTTCTTCTCTTTCGCCTTGTGTGCGATCGCGCGCAGCGCATCCTCATCGAACGCCAGCTTGACCTCGTCCATGGCGAGAAGCTTCTCATACTGCTTTAAGATCGCATTCTTCGGCTCCTGTAGAATCCGCACCAGCGTATCCTCCGAGAGCGGCTCTAGTGTAAACAGGATCGGCAGACGTCCCAAAAACTCCGGGATCATACCGAACTTGCGCACATCCTCCACCGTAACCTTGGAGAGCAGCTTCTCGTCCTTGTCGTACTCATCCTTTAACTTCGCGCGGAATCCGATCGAAGCCTCCTGATTCAGTCGCTCCTTGATGATCTCCTCCAGCTCCGGAAATGCTCCGCCGCAGATGAACAGGATATTCTTCGTGTTGACCATCGTCATCGGCACCATCGCGTTTTTGCTGCTGGCTCCCACCGGCACCTCGACCTCGGCACCCTCTAAAAGCTTTAACATTCCCTGCTGTACGGATTCTCCGCTGACATCCCGCTGGTTCGTGTTGCGCTTCTTGGCAATCTTATCAATCTCGTCAATAAAAATGATGCCGTGCTCCGCACGCTCCACATCATTGTCCGCCGCCGCAAGCAGCTTGCTGACTACACTCTCAATGTCGTCGCCTATGTACCCTGCCTCCGTGAGCGACGTCGCGTCCGTGATCGCAAGCGGCACATCCAAGAGCCGTGCGAGCGTCTTAACCAGATATGTCTTGCCGCAGCCGGTCGGTCCGATCATAAGCATGTTGGACTTCTCAATCTCCACGCCGTCCTTTTCATCCGCCGCAATCCGCTTGTAGTGATTATAGACAGCAACCGACATCACCTTTTTTGCCTGCTCCTGTCCGACCACGTATTCATCGAGCGATGCCTTGATCTTATGCGGTGCAGGGATCTTCTTAATGTCGATGACCGGCTCCGACTGCGCCTTCGGCTTTTTCTTCTTCAGCTTCTGATTGTTCGGCATTCCGCCCTGCAGATCCGACAGGTTAATCATGCTGATGTTCGGAATTCTTCCCATGTTCATATTCATCATATCATCCATGGAAAAGCCGCTTCCGTTCATGCTGTCGAACGTCTTCTGCATACAGTCCTGGCAGATGCAGATGTTGTTCGGAATGCGGATCATCTTCCCCGCAATATGCTCCGGGCGTCTGCAGATATAGCAGATTTCCTCATACTCTGTATCCTGATTCTGGTCTGCGTCATCTGAAGCGGAGCTCTGCATTACCTCTCCGGTGCCTGATGTGCTCTCATGCTCCGTCGCATCTTCTGCATGGGGCGCCCCGCTTCCCATCTGCGCACCGTGATCCGCGTTTCCCGCCGGCGCGCCGTGATCCGCGCTTCCCGGCTGTGTGCCGCCGGCAGCTCCTGTATTTGTATCTGCGCCAGTCTCCGGCGCGTCATCTATAATCTCTCTGAAATCATTGTGATTCATACTAATCCTCCATTCTTGCGCTGCTTCTAAGCGCATCTCAAGTTTGTGCGAAGCACAAATCTTGCGTGTGAAAAATCTTATTTTTCACACTAATATCCCCTATTCGCTTTCTATCATGAAATTTAGGTTCATTATAATGCAAACATTGTTTAATCACAAGGAAATTACGGAGATTTCATAGTTATTTTAGGAATTCACCAAAAATGGCGAAAGCCTCTTTTGCTTTCGCCATTCTCTATTTCCCTTATCCGTAAAACGCGCTCTATCTGCCGTTTCTGTTATTATCTGTGGTTCCGTTGCTATTGTTGTCATTGCCGGTCAGATCATCCACACCGTTCTCCACTCCGTTGATGACATCCTTTCCAGCCTCACCGACACCGTCTACCACGTCGTCCACAACATTACCTGTTCCGTCTGTCGTACCCGTGCCATTGTTATCTAACGTACCGTTATCTGTGTTCGTACCGTTTGTGCCATCCATTGTACCGATTCCATTAACCGTATCGTTGGTTGTACAGTTCGCATTGCCATTGTGCCGGTTCCGTCTACGGTGCTCTCCGTGCCGGTTCCGTTCGTCGTGTCATTGACGTTGTCATTGTTCGTACCGCAGGCAGCCATCGCGCTCACCGCGAAAGTAAGTACCAGCCCTGCGAGCAGTGTTCTCCACTTTCTCATAGTCATATTCTCCTTTTTCTCAGAATCACTTCTGTTTTCAAGGATAGTATGACCCTAACGCTTTCCTTTTATTCCCGTGGACGCTGCTTTTCTTTTGAATTTTATTTTTAAAAATTCAATCTTAAGATTTGTAATAGCCAAGCTCTCTCGACAGTTCTTCCTGTACTTTTTTCACATCCACCGCAAGTTCCTTAACGCGCTCTCTCGTCATACGGCTGGTCGGTCCGGAGATACTGAACGCGTATTTTACCTCTTTCTGGTAGCCGTGCAGGCAGGCTGCGATGCAGCGGACGCCCTTTTCGTTCTCCTCATCGTCCAGCGCGTAGCCATTCTGCCGCACTTCCTCCAACACTTCCTGCATCTGCGAGAAATCCGTGATCGTCTTGTCCGTTTTTTTCTCAATAATGCTCTCATTCCAGATCTTTTTGACTTCCTCGTCCGGAAGCGTCGCCATGATCGCTTTGCCGACACCGGAGCAGTACATCGGATGTACCATTCCCACATGGGATACCATGCGGATCGTTCCGACCTTCGCCTCAATCTTGTATATATATAAGATATGATTGCCCTCGCGCTGCACCAGATGCACCGCTTCCCCGGACAGATCCGAGAGACGTTCCATATACGGCTTTGCCACCTGCAGAATATCCATCCGCTCGAGAATCTTTCCCGCCATGTTGACCACCTTGTAGGAAAGCATATATTTCTGCGTCGCCTCATCCTGCTTTGCGTATCCCATATAAATGAGAGACATTAACAGTCTGTGTACGGTGCTCTTGTGCAGATCCAGCGCCGTGCTAAGTTCCATCAGTCCCATCTCCCCGTGGTCCGCAAGCGTCTCCATCACCTGAAAAATACGCTCTGCCGACTGTACCGGATTTTTCGCTTCTCTCTCTTCTGCCATAGTATCTCCCATGCTGTATCTCAGTCAGTTTCATCATTCAATCTGCCGTTCCGTATTACGGAACGACCTTGTTATCATATCATGACCGCCGCCCGAAAGTCAACTCCGGAATCTCCGCTGTCCCGGTGTTTTGTTTTATGGAAAATACATGATTTTGTTTCTTGAATCGGTTGACAAGGTTTTTCCACATGTTATAATAATTTTGTACCATTACACGAAACACAGTTCCGCATTGTGGAACATGAATAATAAGTAAAAGGAGAAGAATCATGAACAAAGTATTAGAAGAGTTTTCTAAGATTGGTATTATCCCGGTCATCGCACTGGACCATGTAGAGGATGCCGCACCTCTGGCAAAGGCTTTATGTGACGGCGGTCTTCCGTGTGCTGAGGTTACCTTCCGTACCGGTTCCCGGAGATGTTAGTCGGCGCAGGTACCGTTCTTACCACCGAGCAGGTTGACCGTGCGGTAAACGCAGGTGCGAAGTTCATCGTCAGCCCGGGCTTAAACCCGAAGGTTGTAAAATACTGCGTGGACAAGGGTATCCCGGTAACTCCTGGCTGCTCAAACCCGAGCGACGTGGAAGTTGCAATCGAGCTTGGTCTTGAGGTTGTAAAATTCTTCCCGGCAGAGGCTGCTGGCGGACTGAACATGATTAAATCCATGGCTGCTCCGTACACCAAGATGAAATTCATGCCGACCGGCGGTATCAACGCTAAGAACCTGACGAACTATCTTGATTTCAAGAAGATCATCGCATGCGGCGGTTCCTGGATGGTAAACAAAGACATGATCGCAGCAAAGGACTGGGCAGGCATCACCGCTCTCACCAAAGAGGCAGTTGCTACCATGCTTGGCTTCAAGCTCCCGCATGTCGGCGTCAACAATGCATCTGAGGAAGTTGCTTCCACCGAGTCCGCAAAGTTCGCAACTTTACTTGGACAGGATGTCAAGGTTGGCAACAGCTCCATGTTCGTTGGTTCCTTAATCGAGATGATGAAGAATCCGGGACGCGGAACACACGGTCACATCTGCATCCAGACAAATTATCTGGATCGTGCCATCTATCATCTGGAGAAGAGAGGCTTTGCTTTCGATGAGTCTTCCTTCAAATACAATGACAAGGGTGAGCTTACCGTTGCTTACTTAAAGGATGAGATCGCCGGATTCGCTGTACACTTCAACCAGAAATAAGGAGAACATCATGACAGATCAGAATTGCGCATATTGCATGGAAGGTGATCTGGTAGCCGCATTCGGCATCAAGATCTGTGAACTTCCTTCCTCCAAGGTATATCTTTTCAAGGAACAGAGCCACAGGGGACGTGTCATCGTTGCCCACAAGAAGCACGTGAGCGAGATCACAGAGCTGACCGCCGAGGAGCGTGCCGCTTACATCGAGGACATCAACCATGTTGCCGAGGCATTGCATCAGGCATTCCATCCGCAGAAAGTGAACTACGGCGCTTATGGCGATACCGGTCATCACCTGCACTTCCACCTCGTTCCGAAGTATACGGACGAGTACGAGTGGGGCGGCGTCTTCGCTATGAATCCGCAGCAGAAGTTCCTCTCGGATGAAGAGTATACCGCACTGATCGAGGAGATCAAGAAGTATCTGTAGGATATGTATTTTCGTTGGATTTTATGAAACCGAGGCAAACCGCAAAGGTTTGCCTCGGTTTTTATTCTCAAATTCCTTATCTCTATCGTACCAGAAGACAACGCTGATTATTTCGTTTCCGTATTTTTTACATAAATTGTGCTTCTTGAAGCACCTTCTCTTCTCAACCAGCCGTTTTCAATCATCTTAACCAGTATTTCTCTGGTTCTACGCTGTTTGATGCCAAGAAGTTTCATCGCCTGTGCCGTTGTAATGCCAGCATTTTCCGATACATACTTATAAATTTGCTGTTCTTTTTCATTATCTCGCATTTTTTCTGTCGTATCCGGCACTCCATTAGAACTATCCGGCACTTTTTCTGTTTTATCCGGCACTCCATTGGCACTATCCGGCACTTTATCGGCGGTTTAACGGCGGTATTGGGAGCATTAAGGCCAACCGTACTGTCAACCTGACCTCGATAAATATTGATACGCAAATCAACTTCGCCACCGACAAACTCCGCTTCCCGCAGTCCGGCAGCTTTTACTTTATCAATAATTCTCGGAATGCCGCTTCCCCAATGCTCGATCAGGTTACGTAAGGCATTTGTATAGGATGCTCTGGTGTCCCTTCATTCTCCTTGTCAATGAGCCACACACCCTTTTCATTACTGGCAAGCTCCAACAAATATTTCGTCAGGCTCTCATGCACGACATTACCTCGCTTTTACATCAGTTCAACCTTCAACTGATTCTTTATCTTTTTTCTTCTGTCTGAAACAAACTGTAAAAACATATCGTAGCTGTACTGCATTTCCGGCAGATAATTTATCTTGCGATACTGAATCTTATCTGTATCTGTCGGGCATGTCTCTGCAAACCATTCTTCAAAATCCTTGTCCTGTTTCTCAATATTTGGAATAGCAGCTAAGAGCTGAAGATTACTAATATCATTCACATGATTCATGTACTCTTCGACTTTATCCTGTGTAATTCCCTTCTTCAGCAGAGATGTCTTCGTAAACTTGCTCTTGGGATAGATGTGGTCTATATGAAACTTGTTGTTGTAATCCAAAGAAGGATACAGCATCATCAAAACCATCAGCGTATCTGCTCGTCCATATTGAAGCTCTAACAGACTCTCAATATCATCATCCGTAAATACAATTGTTTTACTGGTTCCACGCAGTCTGTTGATAATTTCATCCAGCGGAAATTCATTATTTCCATTCGCCTTGATGACCTCACGCAGCGGGCGAAGAATGCTGTCTGACTGACCACCAAATGCCCTCTTTATCAAGGATATCGTCAGCCACTTTTTGATTTTCTTTCTGTTATTAACCGTATTGGAAGAAACCTCAAAATTGCTCGGATTGCCAATCGTCATAAGGTAATATGCAATCGGAATGACAGCGTTATTGGATTTTAAGCTGTCTCTTGAAAATCCAAAGCTGGATACCAACAGAAATGCCTGGGTGATCGATGTTTTTATCGTCTGCCAGTTCTGTTCTATCTTGAGCATATTTTGCTTATTGAAATTATCAACTTTAAATGCAATATCACTAAATCCGGTCAATACCAGCGATGCTTTCAGAATAAAATCTTTATTCACATTAAAACCGGAACCTATAGAGTTGATGTAATCGACAAACTCTGTGATCTCTTTTCTTGCGTCCAATTTTTCCCACTGTGCCGTAGCAATCGACAGGAGCAAATCAGAATAGCTAAGCACTGTTCCACCGCTATTCACACGTATGAAGATTTGCAGAACTTTATCCAGTTTCTCCGATTTCACCTTGTAATAGCTAATGCTCGGCTGTGTATGGATGACCTTGAAAAGCTGCGATAATGTCGCATTTGCAAAAATGCTTTGATCTTGTGTGTAAACACCTGAAAAAGCAATATTCTGCATCAGATAATTCATGACAGCACCTAATTCTGTCATATCAAGTATCTTTCCAACCTCAAACCAATAATGTTCCGCATCGTTCTTTACATCATCGGCTGCAAGAAATGAAAACTCATATTTATCTGTTTCATCCTTCGATGCCTCTACTATATTCAGATAAAGCTTTCTCTCCGGAAATGCAGAATTATTCTTCCACTGCTTGAATGGCATCTTATATGCATAGGTTCCTTTTAAGCCAATATAAATGGAGGTTAATCTCTGCTGGCCATCCAAAACCGCCATGACATTATCGTTTCCGGTCAGATTCACCTTCGGATTATGTTTTGCGGTCTTTTCATGATAATTCTGTAAAAAAGAGTAGAAATCGTATAGCGTGTTCTGCTCCTTGGAAAGTTCCCAAAACAGAAATGCTCCAAATGGATAATCCTGCATTACGCTGTCAAAGAGTTTTTCTATTTGAGATGTACTCCACACAAACTCCCTCTGTATAGATGGAAGCACATATTTATTCGCAGATATGTCCTTTACGACCTCGGCAATTGTTAATGGTGATTCATATGCCACAGCCTCACACCTCCTCTTTCTTTACATAATGCAGTTCTATGTCGTATCCCAAGGCATCCAACATTTCTACAAAGATTTTATTCATAACTCCATCGCCTTTTTTGATGATACGGTTAACATACTGCCCTGTAGTGCCTATTGCCTCGCCAAGCTGAGCTTGCATTTTCCCAGCCTCTATACATTTGATTTTCACGTCTACTTCTATATTGTTTTTCAGCATTTGTAATACCTCGTTTGAGCATTGATAAAGCAACACTATTTGGATAATAATATAACACATTTTTTTAACCACATTCAATCCCGTTGAAAGCACAAAAAGGCACTCAAGCCTTGCGACCAGAGTGCCTCTATCCCCATCTGCCTTCTATTCTGCTTTTATCTCTGTGCCGTTCTTAAACACCACCGTCACATCATTCTTGCTTTTTACCACCAGTTTCTCGACCAGTCTGCTCCATAGCCCTTCGTCAAATTCTGCCATATTATCACCTCTTACAATCACTTTTTTATCTGACGTTCGTTATTCACATTACTTCCACTGTCTTAACACAGCAGTTGCGAGCAATACAATTATGCTTTCAAATTTTCAAACTCAAGCTTTACAATCTCGCATCACAAATCCGAACTATATTTTTCGCATTCCCTTGTTTGGTCTAACATGCGGTTCTTTGGCATGCCGGCAATGCAATGGTAAAATAACGGGGACATACCATTTACACTACAATCTGACTTGAGGAGACCATGCAAATTGAAAGAACGAATAATAGACAATGAGATTAAGTTAATTCCTTACTATAGAAATGATGAGGTATCACTTCCGCGGTACCAGGACCCGGATGTCTGCAAACAGGTAGATAGCAGAGATGAGTCTTATACGCTGGAGCTTTTGCACTGTATGTACGATTTTCTCAGCACACACGGCGACTGCTTCTATATCGAATACAAGGGCGTACTGGTGGGAGATGTTTCCCTCAGAGATAATGCTGAAGTTGCTATTGTGATTTGCAAAGAATACCAGAACCGGCACATCGGCAGACGATGCGTCCTGGATATGCTGGCACTCGCAAGAGAAAAAGGCATGAAAACGGTAAAAGCAAATATCTATTCCTTTAATAAGCAGAATCAAATGATGTTCCAATCTGTGGGTTTTGAAAAAACAGCGGAAGAATGGTATGAGTATCGGCTGTAGTGCAAAGTGTCCGGGATTCCGGATTTAAAATATTCTGCAGTAAGCGTCAACAAGCCAAATCATTTTCCACCCTTGGCATCCGACATTTTACCGGCGTATTCCTGCTCCAGTTCTTCTGCCAGATACACATCACTCATACAGTGCATATCCGATACGCCATCACGGATCAGTTGATATACCTCGGAATGATAAAAGAACTTCAATGCCGCATCCAGTGAAATTCCCTGCCGTTTTGCAAAACACGCAATGACACGGCTATATTTTTTTTGAAGTAAAATCGGATTTGCTGTCATACAATTTCACTCCCTTCAAAATGCAGGAGAGACAGTGCTCTCTCTGTGCGAAAACAAATTTGCACATTCGGTTTTTCATAACGAAGACGTTTGATAGCCTCCGCCTTATCAATCAATCCATCAAAAAACAATTCCACCGTATTGAATACCTTATCATTGGCAACACCGCCAACAACGAGATCATTATCTGTCGCGTCTTTTCCAAAAGAACCATGGTAGAGAATCATACTTCCACGCCCCTTTCTTTCATCACATCAATAAGATCATCTACGATATATTCCCGGCTCTGTGTATGCAGCACTTCATATTCCGGCACAATATAACCGCTCAGAATATCACTTTTTTCGGTAAACGCCTGATACACACGCTCTGCATCCATCCCCAGTTTTGCCGCTACATTTTCAATACAAAATACGACAAACTCGAGTTCACTGTAATTTTTGATTTTTTCATCCGCCATCATAAGCAAGCTCTCCTTTATGACAATATGAAAAACAGCTTTCTCTTCTTATCACTGTTAGTATAGCACTTCATATCCATATGCTCAATCAGATTACCTCTAAAAAAGGCACCCGGGTCATAACGACCCAAGTGCCTGTATATCCTGATCCTTTTGCGTGAGCTTCCTACCGGTGCGTATCCCACAGTCCACAGTAGGCGTCCACCGGATCCTCCCCGATAAATGCGTCGCTGCCGCTCATCAGCTTCTCGATGAGCGCATCAAACGTCTGATCCGCACTGTCGTAAGTGTTGATATACGTTCTCGCCTGCGGAATGTCTGCCAGTACGAACGGCTGTCCGCATCCGATCACGATAACCGGAAGTTCATGAACGTACCACGGGATCTCTCCGCCGCCCTTGCTCATGCCAAAGCCCGGTCTTGCCACCGGCTGGAAACCGCCTGCAATGTCCACCAGTGTGATGATCAGATCCTGATTTTCGACGAAATCCTTGATCGGCGTCTTTCCGGCAAAGTACATATTGATGTCCACTTTTTCTCCTGCTGCTGCACGCTTTGCAAGTGCGTCGAGCGGGCTCTCGTAGATAAATGCGTCAAAGCCCTTCTCGATCAGCTTGTCACGCAGACGCTCTGCCGGGCTCTTCTTGCCGCCGCCCATATATTTTGCCATCATGGTTCCCATCACGCCCGCGGATAATCCGCTGACGGAGACGATCATGATGCGCTTGTAACGGCTCGGGATCATCGGAAGCACATCCTCGTCCTTGTATTTTACGAGAGTGATTCCTTTCTCGGAGATTTCTCTTGCCATCGCCTTGTGCTCTTCGCAGCCAACGACCTGCTCCATCACCTCCACCGGAGGAACGATCTCATTTTTCGCTTTTTTGTGCAGTCCCATGTGTGCTTTCAGAGCAAGAATGCGGTGCAGGGCGTCATTTAAACGCTCCTCGGTGATGATGCCGTTCTCATAGCCCGCCATCATGCTTGCAAAATCCTCATCCATCTCATTGAAAAAAAGGAACATATCGACACCGGCTGCAATCGTGTGCGGAAGCATCTCGCTGCGCTTCATACAGCAGGTCAGTCCGACCATGTGGGAAGCATCGGTCAGCACCATACCATTAAAACCAAGCTTTCCGCGCAGAAGTCCCTCGATCAGCTCCGGCGAAAGGGTTGCCGGCATGATGTCCTCATCCTTGATTCCCGGGTTAAAATGTCTGGTGTACGCAGGCTGCATAATGTGTCCTGCCATGATGGCTTCCAGACCGTTGTCAATGAGGTTCTGGTATACTTTTCCATAGCTTGCATCCCACTCCTCACAGCTCATGTCATTGACGCTGTCTGCCACGTGCTGGTCGCGGAAGTCCAGTCCGTCGCCCGGAAAATGCTTCGCAGCACAGCAGAATCCCTCATTGGTGTGTGCGCCGTCCATATATGCCTTCGTCATCTCGCACACGCGGGCCACATCGTTTCCATAGGTGCGCAGTCCGATGACCGGGTTCTCCCAGTTGTAGAGGATGTCGCTGACCGGGGCAAAGGAGAGATTACACCCGATCGCCGCCGCCTCTTTGTTGGACATACGGCCGAGCTCGTACGCGTATCTGGCGTCTCTTGTCGCACCGATCTTGGTCTGCTGGCCGATCATGGTTCCGTCAGTGCAGGCGCCGTTGCCGCCATTCTCCGTGTTGCACGCAATGATAAGCGGAATCTTGCTGTTCTCCTGAAGAATCCGGTTCTGCTCACGCACCTCGGCACCGGTTGCCGGGTTGTAGCGGATACCGCCGATGTGGTATTTGTCAACGGTCATTTTCAAATATTCCTCGGTGCGGGAGGAACCCATGTTGAAAAACAGCTGGCCGATCTTTTCCTCAAGCGACATCGAGGCGATGGTCTCTTCCACCCATTTACAGTCCTCTTCGGACAGGTAAAACGGTTTTGCCTTCATATCTACCATAATTAAAATATCCCTCTCTTTCTCACTCCGAATCGGCATGAACACCGAGATTCTGCTCAAATGCCTGATTCAGTTCCTTTTGATATTCCGCATCAAAGCTTCCCGCGAGAAGTTTTGGAAACGCTTCCTCTAAAAGGCGTTTCCAGCTCTCCCCCTCATGTCCGACCAGAATCGGATAGAACCGGACGCCGTTTTTTTCTGCCGCGTCCCGGTCTCCCGGTGCATCGCCGACCATCAGAATCCGCCCGGGCTCATACCCCATTTTTCTCAATTCACCGATGCAGAAAGCCTTGGTTCCCGCCTCCTGCGTCAGAAGCGTACTGCAGTCTTCGGCAAGATGATGTCTGCCCCATTCCGCCTCGACCGCCTCCCGGTTCGCGGACGACACCGCCGCCAGATCCGCCTGTTTTGCCATCGCATCCATCGCAGACTTCACATTCGGAAACGGCCGGTCCTCTGCCGGAAGCGCATGGATCGCGCGGTTGGTGCGGATGCTCCAGAGCAGCGCTTTTTCAAAACACGGGTTATCACTCTTCTGCGTCACCGCAAGCAGCGCCGGGTTGGAGAGCTCCTTCGCCTCTTTTGTCCATGCCTCGTACTCCGCAAGTCCCTCGATGTTACCGAGACCTCTCTTCTCCACCTCCGCGAGCGCCAGCGCCAGTCCCTTGAACCGGTTGATGCCGCGCGTGATGGAGTAGAGGTTGATAGAAAGCCAAAGCTCCATGCACTCCGCTTCATGCTCCGTCAGTCCGAATGTTTTGATCCACTGCGGTCCGAAGCAGGTTCTGTGCTTTACTTCCATCGTGTCCATCGCACAGCCGTCGCTGTCAATGCACACGATACAATCACTTTTTTTCTGAAAATCAAAATACCCCATTGTTCCACCTCATGTATTGCCGCCTCTTCCGGCTCCTTTGCAAGCTTTTATACGCCGGAGTATGCCGCAAATGCTCCGTCGATCGGAATACATGCGCCATTGACACAGCCGCTTGCCTCCTCACATGCCAGGAACAGGACGGAACCGATCAGTTCCTCGACCTCGCCGAAACGATCCATCGGCGTATTGTTCAAAATCTTGCCTGTTCTGGCCGTCGGTGTTCCATCCTCATTGAACAGAAGCTTCGCATTCTGCTGTGTGGAGAAAAATCCCGGTGCGATCGCGTTGCAGCGGATACCCACCTTTGAAAAATGCACTGCAAGCCACTCGGTAAAGTTGGAAATTGCAGCTTTTGCACCGGAGTATGCCGGAATCTTCGTCAACGGTGTGTAAGCGTTCATCGAGGAAATATTGATGATGCTCGCACCTTTTTTGTTGACCATATCAAGCGCAAATACCTGTGTCGGAATCAGGGTACCCATGAAGTTCAAGCTGAATACAAAAGAGACACCGTCCGCATCCAGGTCAAAGAATGTCTTCATCTGTCCGAGATCCTCCGGCACAAAATACTCGTCGTCGGTCGTCGCTTTCGGGTTGTTGCCGCCGGCACCGTTGATTAAGATATCGCAGGTTCCGAAGTCCGCAGCGATCTGGTCTCTCGCCGCCTGTACGCTCGCTTTCTCAAGCACGTTGCACTTGTATCCCTTTGCAATATAGCCCTTTGCCGTAATGTCATCCGCATGCTTTTTTGCCGCATCCTCATTTAAGTCGAGCAGCGCTACCTTTGCGCCGGTCATTGCCATTGCCTCCGCAAGCACGGAGCAGATGACTCCGCCCGCACCTGTCACAACAACCACCTTGCCTGTCAGATCAATCTGAAATGGTAACTTCATGTTCGTCTTCCTCCTGATTTCTATTTTTCTGATATTTATTTTTCCTTTGAAGCCTTCTCCACAGCCTCAAATAATCCGTTGATATAGGTTGCTCCAAGCGCACGGTCATAGAGTCCGTAGCCCGGTCTTCCGGTCTCTCCCCAGATCATTCTTCCGTGATCCGGTCTCACATATCCGGTAAATCCATTGTCATGCAGCGCTTTCACAATCGCATACATATCCAGAGAGCCACAGCTGGAGAGATGTGCACGCTCCTCAAAACCATTCTCAAGCACTGCAACGTTGCGCAGATGTGCAAAATGAATTCTTCCCATTGCCGCATATTTTGCCGCCATCTTCACCACATCGTTCTTGTTCGAGCAGCCGAGGGAGCCGGTGCACAGTGTGATGCCGTTGTGCGGATCATTCACAAGACCGAGGAAACGATCAATGTTTTTCTCGCAGGTGATGATGCGCGGAAGTCCGAAAATGCTCCAGCACGGATCATCCTCATGGATCGCCATGTTGACGCCGCACTCCGCTGCAACCGGAATGACTCTCTCCAGGAAATACTTCAGATTGTCCCAAAGATCATCCTCAGACATTGCGTTGTATTCTGCAACCACCTGCTTTAACTCTTCTCTGGTGTAGCTTGCATCCCAGCCCGGAAGTGTCAGATCACTGTCCGGCAGCACGTGGTCAAGCTGTGGTCTCGTCCAGTCAAATACCGGCATGAAATTGTAGCAGATGCACTTCACTCCGGCTTTTGCCACACGTCTGATGTTCTCGCAGTAGTTCTCAATGTAGCGGTCACGGCTCGGCTTGCCAAGCTTGATGTCCTCATGTACCGGAATACTCTCGATAACCTCAAAATGAAGTCCGGCATCCTCCACCTGCTTTTTCAGTGCTGCGATGCTCTCCTCGCTCCACACCTCTCCGACCGGAACGTCATACACAGCCGTTACGATCGAGTGCATTCCCGGGATCTGACGGATGTTCTCCAGTGTCACCTTGTCATCTGGTCCATACCAGCGAAATGATAATTTCATAGTTTCCTCCGTTCTGCGGAAGGTCCTTTCCGCTCATGTGATATTTGCTTGTATACATGTCTATGATATTGCTCCATGTACGTTTCTTTGTTTCTTTTTCTTGACTATATCATGCTTGTATACAAGCGTCAACATCCATCTTTCTTTTTTTCTGTTTTGTATAATTTTTTGTATCTGTTTTGTCTATTATTCACAATTTACGCCGGTTTTTCCGCAGGTTCTGCTTTTTCTCCTGTTGTATACAAGCTGGTATTTCCCGGCAGATTTTCCTTGTTTCATCTTCTTGCGCCGTGTTCCGCGCGTCTTAAGTTCCAGAAGGACTTTTTATCGAAATCCGCCAGGATTCCGTCTACTGTCCTGCACCATTTTTCATCCTGCCCCAAGAAACAGCGTTCCCGTTTTTTCCCGATCCTATGTATACATATGTAAGGTGCATGTCCCAGGCTTTTGAAAAATAGATTGTAATTTGTTCCATTGGGATTTATATTAGAAATATGTTCACATTTTGAATGGTAAGAATGGACACCAAATTGTCCACAGAGGAGCATGTTATGAACGGAACCAGACATACCGGCACATCCGTTGCCGTTTATAAAGATTTAAAAGAACAGATTCTTCATCTGGAACTGCCGCCGGGATCTGCCATCAGCGAGATCGACACGGCCGCCGCGTTCCATGTATCGCGCACCCCGGTACGGGATGCCTTTAAAATGCTTGAGCGCGAGGGGCTTCTGGAAGTCCGCCCGCACATCGGTACATTCGTCTCCCTGATCGACCTCAACATGATCTCCGACATTCTCTATCTGAGGGAGACCTTAGAGCAGGCGGTGTTAAGAGATCTGACCGCAGGGTACGATAAATCCCAGGAATTCCGCATCCGCCTGCTGTTACAGCGCCAGTGCGGACTTCTGGAACAGGATCTGCCCGCCGAGGAACTCGGGCGTGCCTTCATCATTAACGATAACGAGTTCCACACAACGCTCTACGAGCTCGCCGGGAAACGCACCGTCATGGATTTTCTGACCGGCGTGAGCTCCCAGTACGAGCGCTTCCGCACCTTTTTGAATCTGGGCGACCGCGATAATCTGCTGCGGCTGTACAACGACCATATCAAAATCTGGTCGTGTATCTCCTCGCGGGATTATGAGGGGCTTTCGGATGTAGTTTCCCATCATATCTACGACGGCTTTAATGCAAGCACCGAGATCATCTCCAGACATCCGGACTATTTCTGTCCGTTTCACTAAAATCTTTTAGAGTCAGCTCACCGGATTGTCTCACAGACGCGGTCCCACTCCTGTTTTAATGACGTCATTTTCTCCTGCAGTCCTTCGCGCGTTCCTGCACGTAAAAGCGCAACAATTGCCGCGCTCTGCTCAAAAAGTCCCGTAATACCCAGCGTTCCGGTCAGTCCTTTTATGGCATGCACCTGCTCCAACAACTCCGCATCATCCTGCTGCTCGAATGCCGTCCACGCCGCATTCATGTGTGCATCCTCCGGCAGCTTTCGCAGATATTTTTCATAAATCGCCTGCTTTCCCATAAACCGTGCCAATGCGGCATCATAATCGATTCCGGCTGCGCGCAGTGCGTTCTCATCCATGGCAGTCTCCCCCTATCACGCTTTCTATGGTTAAAATTCTACTACCAGATGCACCAATACGCAAACATTTATTTCTTCATCTTCGGCTGGAAAATCAGGCTTGCCAGATAGCCAAACACCAGCGCTGCCGATATGCCCACCGCGCTTGCCTGAAAGCCTCCCATGAAAATTCCAAGGAAGCCATATTGGTCCACTGCCTCTTTTACTCCCTTCCACAATACATTTCCGAAACCGAGCAGCGGTACGCTGGCACCCGCACCCGCGAATTCCACAAACGGTTCATAGACCTGTATCGCTCCAAGCAGTGTGCCAAGACACACCAGAAGCACCATAATGCGCCCCGGAAGCATTTTTGTTTTTTCCATTAAAATCTGCACCAGCGCGCAGATCAGCCCGCCAACCCAGAATGCATTGACATAATCCATAGCATTTTCCCCCTTTCTATCCCGCATGCTCGATGACGACCGCATGCGCAATTCCCGGCACAAACAGGATTCTTTTCCATTTCCCTTCCTCGATCTGCCGCATAAAATGTGCCGAGAGCGTCACTGCCGCACACCCGCAGCCGGAACCGCCGGCACCCGTTCCCTGTTTGTCTGCATCATAGATCTCAATCCCGCAGTCGGTGTGGATGCTGCTGATGTCATACCCTCCGGCTCTCGTCAGATCCCAGAGAATCTCCTGCCCGACTTTTCCGAGATCGCCGGTAATGATCTTATCGTAATCCGTCACGTTTCTTCCGAAATCCGACAGATGGCGGCAGATCACGTCACTGGCGGCAGGCGCCATGGCCGCTCCCATATTCATCGAATCCTTGATGCCGTAATCGACGATCTTGCCGGTCGTGATCCCCGTGATGCGCGCCTTGCTTCTTTTTTTCCCAAGCACGTAAGCACCGCTTCCCGTGACCGTCCACGTCGCCGATTTCGGGCGCTGGTTGGCATATTCCAGTGGAAAACGGAACTGCTTTTCCGCGCTGGCAAAATGGCTCGACGTCATCGCCACAACATAATCCGCATCCCCT
>OGIH01001066.1_pt1 | contig 16590 bp, 6 predicted proteins | sample 1571721 | NCBI WGS metagenome assembly OGIH01 (sample SAMEA2582068, study PRJEB24529) | metagenome | biome: Human gut stool | place: China | collected 2011
AGGGAAACTTGCTCCAAACGCATATCTTTGCCGATAAAGTGCTTGAATTCATCGGATATATTACGCAAGAAGTATCTGTAGAGGGTAAAAATGAATTCTCTGTTATTTTAAAAGAAGATACAGAAATACTGGATGAAGTAGTCGTAACAGGATATATCGCACAGAAGAAGGTGAATTTAACCGGTGCCATATCCTCCGTTAATGGTGAAGAATTAACTAAAATTACAGCAACCAGTTCTGCACAGGCATTGCAGGGGAAACTACCAGGCGTGCAAATCACGGCGGGAGACGGTGCTCCCGGTTCGGCATCTAAGATTCAAGTGCGAGGTATAGGCTCAGTCATGTCAGGAACACAGCCATTGGTTATCGTTGATGGTTTTGAGGGTACATTGGATAACATTGCCATGGGAGATATCGAGACCATATCGGTTCTGAAAGATGCGGCATCAGCAGCTATTTACGGTTCAAAAGCTGCCAACGGTGTTATCCTCATCACCACTAAAAGAGGCAAAACAGGAGCTATGCAGGTAGAAGTTTCCGCTGAATATGGCTGGCAGAGCATTTCTCACATGCCAGATGTGCTGAATGCTACAGAAATGGCAATAAAGCAGAATGAAGAAGCCATATGGAGCAATCAGACTCTGCCTTGGAGTGGTAACCACGCACCTGAAACTCTCGGCAAAGGCTTCAACTGGTGGGATTATGCTTATAAGAATGATGCTCCTATACAAAACTACTATCTTTCCATGAAAGGTGGTACTGAAAAGGCTAAATATGCTATCTCAACCGGATATATCAAACAAGAAGGAGTCATTCATCTGACAGATTATGACCGTTTCAATTTCCGTTCTAATTTTGATTATGCCTTTAACAAGAAATTTAAAATAGGAGTCAATATAGAAGCCAGTATTGCCAATAATGATAGCCGTGAGGATATCTATCATTATTCTAAAAACGCTTTACTCATGCATCCGAGCGTTCCACAATATATGCCTGATGGTTCATACGGACTACCCCTTCGCAGTCTGCCCGGACAGTATGATGCATCACAAGCAATGCCTTTGTCCATGATGTATCTCAGCGATCCAAACTATGTAAGAATGATTGAAGGTAATACTTTCACCACGCGGGCAAACTTTTTTCTGGAATGGGAAATTCTAAAAGGATTGAAATTTAAATCTGTTTATAATCAACAGTATATATGGAGCAAAAAGAATTATTGGCACTCAAGCTATACAGTGTATGATTATGAAACCCCTGAAAGCATTTATGCCACTGAAACTAATGCTGAAGCTACCAGCAACTATTCAGACAGTCAAAAATGGGAGATACAAGAGCTGCTTACTTATAACAAAGTATTTGCAAAAAAACATACTTTAGGAGTGCTTGTCGGATTTACAGCAGAAAAGGCTAAATCAGGGGATCTTTCCGGTAAGAAAACAGGTTTTCCCGGCAACGAGTTGCATGTAATTGATGCCGGCAACACCATTGATTATTTAAATGGTAACATGACAGAAAATGCCGTAGTTTCTCTTTTTGGACAGGTGAATTATGACTATATGGGTAAATATCTCTTCCAGGCTAATATCCGGAGAGATGGTTCATCAGTATTTGCGCCGGGAAACCAATGGGGTACGTTCCCCTCTGTATCAGTCGGATGGCGCATCAGTGAAGAAGAGTTTATGAAAGATTTTTCTTGGCTAGACAATTTAAAGTTAAGAGTAGGTTACGGTACACTGGGAAATGCCAATATCAAGTCGTTTGCATGGGTAAGTAGTTACAAATTGACCGACCGCTATCCTTTAGGAACCCCAAATGCGATATCCCCTGCTTATTACCAGACAGACATGAGCAATAAAGATATCAAATGGGAAAGCACTACCACTACCAATATAGGCGTTGATGCAACAGTATTGAACAATAGGCTGAACTTTACATTTGACTGGTATGACAAACGTACAAAAGACATGCTGTTTACTGCTACCATACCTTATTCTACAGGATATTTAAATGGCCCCGTCATCAATGTTGGTGAAGTAATGAATCGCGGATGGGAAATCAGCGCAAGTTGGAATGACAATATTAAGAAATTCCATTATGGCATATCCATCAACCTTGCACACAATAAAAATGAAGTAACAAATATGGGAGGTGTAGCTCCATTCCAAATAGAAAATGATCTTTGGATTAAAGAAGGGTATCCTATCAATTCTTATTTTGGCTATAAAACAATAGGCATTTATCAAAACTGGGATGAAGTTAATAACAGCGTAAAACCGAATGGCGACATTCGTCCGGGTAACTATATCATCCAAAACACCAATGAAGATGACAAAATAGATACAGAAGACAAAACCTTCCTTGGTAGCCGTGACCCTAAATTAGTATATGGAATTAACCTGACGGCAGAATGGCAAGGTATTGACCTGTCTGTAGCAACGAGTGGAGAATCAAAAAAATGTGTCTATTATGACAACAGCTATGGTGGAATCAGCCCCAGATTCTGTAACATCTATAAAGAATATTTCGACAATCGTACCATTGTTGGAGAAGATGGCAACGTTACTGTTTCCGGTAAATACCCTGCAATGACAGGCCTCGGCACCAACGCCCCGGAAGGACACAAAAAGGTATTGCAAAATACCAGTTTCTTCCGCATAAAGAATATTCAGATAGGCTATACTTTACCCCAAAGTTTTACACAGAAAATAAGAATTAACAACCTACGCATTTTCTTTAATGCAGTAAATCCCTTCTTGTTTACCAAATATATAGGATTCGATCCGGAAACTACCAGTACCCAACAGGATGGCACTGTGAGATACTACCCGGTAAGTAAATCTGTATCAATGGGACTTTCATTGAAATTTTAATGTCAATCATCTCCAAACATAAAAATATAGAGAAATATGAAAAAGATATATTTATTAATAGGAATAGTAGCAAGCATATTCTTGTCTTCTTGCGAAGATTTCCTGACAACTTATCCTCAGAATCAATTGACTGCAGGTACATTCTTCAAAACTGATGATGATTTTGCAGCAGCAGCCAATGGCATGTATTCGGTCATGACCGGATATCCCTCAGAGTTTTTTCCGATGATAGATGGAATTACTCCTTTTGCAGGAGAAACGGCAACCAGTCGTTGCGGTGTGTTCAATCCATACAACGGACGCCTCCCGATGGTTTCTTCCAGCCTGGATTTCACCCGTCAGTGTTGGCAAAACATGTACAAAGGAATCGCATGTGCCAACAATATTCTTACTAATACAGAAAAGCCTACTAACGTTAGCCAGCAGGTGTTCGATAGAACATTGGGAGAAGCTTACTTTATACGTGGATATGCTTATTTCACTTTGGTTACTTTATTTGGAGATGTACCCTTATTCACAGAACCACAGGTTAGTTATGACCAAGTTTTAAAGCCTAGAACTCCAAAGTCAGAAGTCATCACTCAGATTATTGCAGATTTTGAGAAGGCAAAAAAATTGCTGCCCTCTGTTAAAGAGTATCGCGGCACAGCTAACTTGGGACGCGCTTCCAAGGGTGCTGCTCAAGCATTTTTAGGAAAAGTATACGTATATGAAGAAAGATGGGCAGATGCAAAAAAAGAGTTTGCAGCATTGGTTGATGTACAGAATCCCGATTATGACTTAACTCCTCATTATTATGATCAATTCTGGCCAGATGGTGAAAATGGAATAGAATCCATTTATGAAATTCAATATGATCCATCACGCCCTGCTGCCACAGGACAATATGCAATGAATCGCTTCATGGACTTTATAAATCCACCTGCCGAAGCGAATATGAATTTCACAGGAGGATTTGGTTACCTGGAACCAACAGAATATTACTGTGATTTATTTGAGACTCTTAATGGGTATAAAGTAGCCAGCACATATATTGACCGTACAGATGCTACTCCCGGTCCTATATTCAATTACAACTATGAGTCAAAGGATCCGCAATTTAATGCCACTGCACCTTACGAAATCAGAGATCCTCGTTTAAAATACACAGTTTGGTATGAAGATTCACCTACCGTTGATGAGTTTATACAGAAGACGGGGCAGAACAACGCGAACTTCAAGAGCAGATATTCTAAAACCAGTAATCATTGTGTAGTAAAGTACATCGTTGGGAAACTTGGAGGAAAGGGTGGCTATAGCCCAATGAATATGATTGTGATGCGCTATGCAGATGTTCTTTTACTATATGCAGAAACTTGTATCCATGAAAATGATTTGTCCAAAGCTGTTTCATTAATCAACAGAGTAAGGAATAGGGTTAAAATGCCGTCTGTTGAACAAATCGGTACTGTTCAAGGCGTAGATATTGCAGGTAATAAAGAAAATCTAATGAAATATCTACAACAGGAACGCTTTCGTGAGTTAGGTTTCGAGTGGGGACATATGATGTTTGATATGGCACGTTGGGACATTCTGGTTAGTGAACTGAAAGAATACTGGACACCTGGGCGTGATGGTTGGCCAGCATTTTCCGACATCGCACTTCAATTTACAAAAGATTGCTACTTATTCCCGATTCCGGAACAGGAAATGACTTCTAATCCGCTATTAAAACAGAATCCGGGATATTAAATCCTTTTGATACTTTTATGAGAATACATGAGAGGAATATTTTGCAGTATTATATTCAATTTATTCCTCTCTCTTTCATCTCATAAGAAGATAAATATATTCATTATAAACACTAACTTCATATATACAATGAAAAAGCTGCCTACCATAATACTCTGCTTTTATCTGTGTTTTTTTACCAATACGGTATGGGCACAATCACTGAATGAAGATGCATTTACTTTGCTGGACTTAAACTACCCGGGATTGGAAAAGGTAAATCAACTATATAATGAAGGAAACAAGGAAGATGCTGCAAAAGCCCTTCTAAAATATTACCAGAATCGCAAAAGAATAATTAATCCCACCATTAACCTTAATAGCATTACCATCAGCAAACAAGAGCAAGAATGGGCAGACAAAGCATTAAAACATACATTTTATGTACACGATGGTTACGAGCCTTTCAATTATGGGAAAAACATCAATTGGCAATACTGGCCGGTGAAAGACAATGAACTACGCTGGCAATTGCACCGCCATAAGTGGTTTATCCCCATGGGAAAAGCATATTATTTAAGTAAAGACGAAAAATATGCCAAAGAATGGGTTTATCAATATAGAGACTGGATTCAAAAGAATCCCTTACTCGAAATTGAGATACAAGAGTATGAGATACTAAGCCATAGCAAGACCAAAGGTATAACAGAAAATGTACGATTTGCCTGGCGCCCCTTAGAGACAAGCCACCGTCTGGCAGACCAGATCAACCAATTTACACTTTTTCTTTCATCACCTTCATTTACAGCAGACTTTCTGACGGAATTTCTCGTGAACTATCGGCGTCACGCCTTTCATGTGCTTCATAACTATTCAGCAGAAGGAAACCATCTGTTGTTCGAAGCGCAACGCATGATTTATGCCGGTGTATTCTTCCCCGAATTTAAAGAAGCTGCTTCATGGAGAGAAAGCGGCATCAAGATTCTGAATAGAGAAATAGAAAAACAAGTATATGAAGATGGAGGACAGTATGAATTAGACTTGGGCTACCATGCCGCTTGCATCGATATATTTCAGAAAGCATTGTTTATGGCAGAATCCAATGGATTCCATAATGAATTTCCACAATCATATATCAAAATTGTAGAAAGAATGATTGTATTTTTTCTGAATCTTAATTTCCCTGATTATACGTACCCATGCTTCAGTGATGCCAGCCAGGAAAGCACATGGAACAGATTCCGGAATTGGAGTAAATTATTCCCTGACAATGAACAAATACGCTATTTTGCTACTCTGGGAAAGGAAGGCAAGGTACCGGATAATTTATCTAAAGGCTTTCTCACTTCCGGCTTTTTCACATTTCGTAACGGATGGGATAAAGATGCCACAATAATGATGATAAAGGCCGGTCCAAAAGGAGAATGGCATTGCCAACCTGATAACGGCACTTTCGAATTGTGGTTTAACGGCAAGCATTTGTTCCCGGATTCAGGTTCATACGTATATGGCGGCGATGAAGAAGTAGCGAAACTCCGTAATTGGTTCCGACAAACAGCCGTACATAACACACTGACATTAAATAATCAAAATTTAGAGGTCACGCAGTCTGTAACCAAACAATGGAAAGCAGATGGTGATATACAAGTACTGGTAACAGAGAATCCGAGTTATAAGGAACTTAAACACCGGCGTTATATATTCTTCATAGACAATTCTTATTTTGTTATTGTAGATGAAGCTATAGGAGCAGCACAAGGAACCATAAATTTGCACTACCAACTCTGTGATGGGAAAGTAAACATTGATTTTCAAAATAAGAAATTAACTACCGCCTACAAAGGCGACAGCAATATAGCATTGCAATGTTTCTCAAATAAAAAAATTAAGATGGAAGAGGAAGAAGGTTGGTACTCCACATCCTATCGCCATCGCACGAAGCGCCCTGCTTTTGCATTTAATGTTGAAAAAACGAGTAAAGAAACAGTGAGATATATAACTGTAATATATCCTATCAAAGAGGTAAATAGAAAAGTTGATATTTCGGCTGAATTTAAAGCAATAATCAAAAACGGAATAGAACTTGAAGTGGAAATTAATGGTAAAAAGACAATACTTAAATGTCAGCTGCAATAATAAAGAGCATAACGGTAAAGTAATACTAAAATGGAAAGAAGAATCATATTTTATTTGTTTCTACTATGCTTCGTCAGAACAAATTATGTATACTCACAGACACAATATTTTGTGTCTCCCAATGGAAAAGATACAGGAAAAGGAAGCATTGATTCTCCTTTTCTAAGTATAGAAAAGGCAAAGCAAGAAGCGCGCAAGCAAAATGGAGTGACAACCATTTACCTACGTGAGGGAGTATACCGGCTAGAACAACCACTCATTTTAACGTCCGAAGATGGAAATGAAGAAAAACAACTTGTAATTTGTGCATATCCTAAAGAAAAAGTTATTATTACAAGCGGAGCAACTCTTCATCCCAACTGGAAATATTACAAGAAGAATATCATGAAATTCTCAGTAAAGGAATCAGTGATAATGGATCAGCTATTTGTCAATGGCAGCTATCGTCCAATGGCCCGATACCCTAATTTTGATTCTACCGCAGTCAGATTTAACGGCACCTCGGTTCAAGCTACTTCTATCGAAAGAATCAAGAAATGGAAAGCACCCCAAGAGGGATATCTACATGTCATGCATACGTCAGACTGGGGAGATGTCCATTATCAAATTATTGGGAAGGACAAGAATAATATCTTGCAATTAGAAGGAGGCTGGCAAAACAACCGCCCTTCTCCCGGACATGTACAAAACCGAATGGTAGAAAATATTTTCGAAGAATTGGATGCACCGGGAGAATGGTATTATGACAAAAAAAACAGAATACTCTATTATTATCCTATGCCTAACGAAAATATTGAAGAGGTTGTATTAGAAACTCCCCAACTGAAGCATCTGGTTGAATTGAAAGGAAGTAAAGAAAGGCCGGTACAGAATATCACTATAAGGGATATTGAGTTTACCCAAACCACCCGAACTTTTATGGAACATTATGAGCCTTTATTGCGCTCGGACTGGGCCATATATCGGGGTGGCAGTATTCTATTGGAGGGCAGTGAAAACTGTAGGATACAAGATTGTAATTTCTACAATTTAGGAGGTAATGCGATATTCTTCTCTAAATATAATTACCAATCTTCTGTCATTAGTTGTCATTTGTCTCAGATAGGTGCCAGTGGAATTTGTTTCGCAGGTGATCCTGAAGCCGTGCGTTCTCCTTCATTCAGGTATGAAGAATCCATAGCTATACCACAGATTGATCGTACTCCCGGTTCTAAAACGGACAATTATCCAATAGAGTGTTTAGTTTATGACAATTTGATTCATCATATAGGACTTTACGAAAAACAAGTTGCCGGAGTGCAATTATCAATGTGCAGTTCCATCACTATTAGCCATAACAGTATCTACCACACCCCGCGTGCAGGTATCAACATTAGTGAAGGTACTTGGGGAGGACATGTTATCGAGTACAATGATGTTTTCGACACTGTAAGAGAAACAGGTGATCACGGTTCATTTAACTCCTGGGGCAGAGATCGTTTTTGGAGAAGCAATCGTACGCAAATGGACAGTCTGGTAGCAACAGAACCTGACATCATCCTCCTTGATGCTAAAAAAGAAAATACAATACGGTACAACCGATTCAGATGTGACCGCGGCTGGGATATTGACTTGGATGATGGCTCCAGCAATTATCACATCTACAATAATCTTTGCTTGGGTGGAGGAATAAAGTTAAGAGAGGGTTTTTATCGAGTTGTAGAAAACAATATAATAGTTAATAATACATTCCACCCACATGTATGGTTCAAAAACAGTGGTGACGTGTTTGTCAGAAATCTGATTATGCGCCCTTATCGTCCTATCAGAGTCTCTGATTGGGGAACAGAAACAGATTACAATTTATTTACCGACAGCCTGTCATATCATGAGGCGATTAAAAATCACACAGACAAACATTCTGTCGTTTACCCTGTAACATTTAAAAATGTGCTGACCGGTGACTTCAGTATTGTAGAGATTTCAAAGTTAACCCCTTTATGCGGTTTCAAGAACTTTGAGATGGATAAATTCGGTGTAGTTTCTCCTGGTTTAAAACAATTGGCTAAACAGCCCCAAATGCCCTTCCCTACGATTTATGCCCATAAGGCTAAAAGCATAGTCACTAAAAACTGGTCGGGGTTATCTTTAAAAGAACTGGATTCAGAAGGAGAACGTTCTGCTACCGGAATGGATTCTAAACGAGGGGTATACGTCATAACTATTGATGCATTGAAAAGCCCATTACGTGACTTTATACAGGCTAATGATGTAATTCTCTCTCTGGCAGGAAAAGAAATACAAACATTGGCGGATATGGAAAAATATATTAAACAAGTTGATTTTACCAAAGTAGTGGAATTTATCATTTTCCGAAATCAAAAGAACAAACGGATATTAATCCCTGCAAACGTGGTATATCAATCAGAAGATTAAATAGTATAATAATAATTTTAGTATGAAAATAAATAGATCAATTATAGTCGCTCTATTATTGGGACTCACCAGTTGCCAAAAGAAAATAGAAATGAACCAGGAAGCCTGGGTAAAAGGAGCTTTGAATATTGCTGCCTATCAATTGGAATTAACTGCCAACGAACTTTCCGACTCTGCGAAATTGCCCAGATCCATATGGGCAGGATATGACATCAATTTTCTTGCCAATCAGTTGGAACAGAGTTCAAATTCATTCCAAAACACACTTTTAGCCAATCCTTCTGTTGAAATAATAGGTAAAAGACATCTGACTGATATCTACGATTGGACCAGCGGTTTTTTCCCCGGGAGTCTATGGTATGCCTATGAGATGACAGAAAATGAGAAATTGAAAGAACAAGCTATCCAATATACAAACTTGCTGAACCCGATAAAAAGTTTCAAAGATACGCATGATTTAGGTTTCATGATTAATTGTAGTTTCGGAAATGCTCTCCGTCTGGCTCCTAATGACAGCATTAAAAATATAATGGTGGAAACAGCAGATAATCTCTGTGCACGTTTTAATCCAGAAATAGGCTGTATTCGCTCATGGGATTTTGGACACTGGAATTTTCCGGTTATCATTGATAACATGATGAACTTGGATTTATTGTTTAACGCAACCCGACTGACTGGCGACAGCACTTATTATAAAGTAGCTGTTAAGCATGCTCAGACCACTATGAAACATCATTTTCGTCCGGATTATACATCTTATCATGTCATCAGCTACAATAATGACGGTACAATAGAAAGTAAAGGTACTTATCAAGGTAAGAATGACGATTCTGCCTGGTCGCGCGGCCAAGCTTGGGGACTCTATGGCTACACCTCATGTTATCGAGAAACTAAGGATGCTGCATTCCTCCAGGAAGCCATACACCTAGCGGATATGATAATGAAAAGGGTAACTACCGATGATTGCATTCCCTATTGGGACTACAATGCACCGGCAGGAGAAGCCACTCCGCGAGATGCTTCGGCAGCAGCCATCACAGCCTCAGCGTTACTTGAGCTCAGCGCCTATGCTCCGAAAGAAAAGAAATATTTCGACTATGCCGAAACCATTCTGAAGAATCTCTCCAGCGATAAATATTTAGCAGTGAAAGGTAGCAACCAGGGATTTGTACTGATGCATTCCACCGGTTCACTTCCTCACGGTTCGGAAATAGATGTGCCACTGAACTATGCAGACTATTATTACCTGGAAGCTTTACAAAGATACGTGAATTTAACTAAGTAATCAGATTGTTTGACTGGGTAAATCCGTTACTGATGTATCATACGGAAGTAACGGATTTTTTATTTATAAAGGAGAGTTCGGATATTTCAGTCAAAGATACTTTATAAAAACAAGTCATAGCATCACAGAATATCATTTATAATCCGCCTCAATCCGTAATATATATCGTACCTTTACCGCACAATCATTAAATTGAAAACACAATGGAAAAAGAATCATTCGATTATTCAAAAGTTCCCCATAACTTTGGTCTGTGCGCGACAGCAGATTGCCCTCATGCCGACACTTGCCTACGCCGGATTGTATATACTTATACTCCGGCAAGCATTACTTTTCCGCCTACGCTGAATCCGAAAACGATTGAAGCTATGGCAGGGAAATGCGAGTATTACCGTTCCAATAAGAAGGTGCATTATGCAAAAGGATTTGTCCGCACCACGGAAGCACTGGCTGTTAGTGCATCAGGAACATTCCGCTACGGGTTAATTGGCCGCTGGGGAATCAGAAGATATTATCAGAAACGGAAAGGAGAAACCTTACTCTCGCCTGCCGAACAGCAAGAAGTGATTACATTAGCCAAGAAGCTGGGTTTGCGACAAGAGGAGTATTTCGATGCTTATGTAGAGGAATATAACTGGTAATAAGGTTTCTACCGTCCACCATACAACGGACGGGTAGCAGCATCTTACAAACAAGCAGCCGTGTTCTCGGCAGGTGAATGATTTTCACCTTACGAGGACACGGCTGTTTCCTTTCTCTGTAACTTGATTTACTCCAAATGGAAATGTCATTTACACGCCGAGGTAAAACCCGTTACAATAGGAGGTAAAGACCGTTACAATATGGGGTAACGGTCGTTACATACGGCAGTAAATGCTTTTACATCGCAGCGTAAACAGAATGTAAATACAACACGTTGATAACTAAAGTACTAAATAAAGAATTCCTTTCATGTATTAAATCTGAAACCTTAACCTTTGAAGAATATTTTCTTCCTCAGTACATCCGTACCATTGGTAGCAATGACGATATAAAAACCACTCTGCATACCGGGTAATTTCAGATAATTGTTATTTGTTTGCTGTGATAATACCCGTCGACCAGACAAGTCAACGATCTCGATCCGGGTACTCATATCATTCCCTAAGCCACTCCAGGACAATTGGCCGTTGTAGTAAAACATTTCTGCCGCAGACGAGGAAGCATCCGGTAAAATACCGGTTGAAGGATCATCTACGCAAGCGGCATAAAGTTCATGAATCGACCAGTAATTGCCCTTAGTTCCCGTTTGCACAATCTTGAATTTTGAAGTTTCTTCTGTTGGGAAAGAGATAATTTGTACTGATCCCGCATTCTTGCCCGAAGCAACAAGTTTCCATGTGTCGCCTTCACCGGTACTCAGATACAATTCATAACCTGCCGGACCATCATTCGGACTCTTCGATGTGTCCAGAATAATCCGGTTCAGTTTCTGTGCCGCTCCCATGTCCACCATCACCCACTGTCCGGCTTGCTGCGAAGCGCTTGTATCCCAACGTGTGGAGGCATCATCATCAATGGCTTTACCCGCATTTGAATTGTTCGTACTGGCCGTGATCTTCCATTTCAGACGATTTAACAGCGCATCCGTAGTAGTGAAAACAGGTGCAATCGTCAAGTTATTCTCCCACACAGCTATCTTATCAATAGTTCCGGCAGCCACATCGGTTACAGTAGACGTAACAGAAGCCTGCTTCTCGTGTCCTTCGCTAATGAAGGCAGCCTCGTCTTTCATATTTACGACAGCATTGTGTAAAACGATAGTACCTGTAGTCTTGGGAAAGTTCATGAAGGAAGTCCCTCCGGACGTACTGAAGTTCACTAGATTCAGATTCATTTTTCCACTTTCCACAACGACACCATGCTTGGCACTTCCCCAGAAATCCGCACCAAAAAGAGTTACCTCACCCGAAAAGCCTGCACGAGTAGTCAGAAAGCGGGTTTCTGCATATGTGTTACTTTGATCCTCAAGGGCTACAACCTGAGAATTAATCATATCAAAGCCAGCCGGATCGATCGCCTCGTAAACCACGGAATTCCAGGAACCATCAATACCCAATCCAAGGGAGCAACCCGATGCGGCTTTACCCTGGTCGGCTTGAAAAACGATGCCCTCGAAACCACCATAGTGGAAGTCATTGTACAAAATCTGATTACGGCAATTGCCCACGGTGATGAAACGTAATTCTGTCTGATTCTGCCAATAAGCCTTGTCCTGATCTGCTTTTGCACTGTTGGGCCATGAACCAAACTTTGTTTCTTCTCCACAAGCATACACTATCGTATTGAACTGCATATTGCAGACCCGCCCACCTTCTGAACCGCCACCGATGCGGATTGCATTCATGAAAACATGTCCTGCCAGATAATCGACATAATGATTGTCACATTTGTAAGTAAACAAATCCAGACCGTTGTATGCAGCACGCAAACCTACATTCACTACATACACATCCTTTCCCAGCGCCTGAATACAATAAGGATATTCAGTTACAGTAGGCAATGCGGAAGATACCTGCTCGGGATAGTCAAACGACAATCCACGCACGCCACTACCAGCTGAGAGTTTCAGGAAAGCCTCTCCTTGTGCCTGTCCGCGCCCTGCATAGACTTCAAGAATACTGCCATGCCCACGTGGAATAGTAGCAAAATCAGAAGCACCCCGCAGTTCCACACCTGTAGGAACTGTCAGATTCCCCAGCACTTTATAACGCCCGCCGGGCAGATATACAATACCTCCACCTTCACTGGCAGCCTTATCCAATGCCTTCTGAATAGCTTCCGTGTTATCCTTAGCCATCTCCAGTCCCGAACGGATATCTATTTGAAGCCACATACTGGTTGAGCTGGCAGTAAATGGTACCACAAAGGGTTCGGCTCCAAAGTCAAGTACATTATACAACGCCATACGCAAAGGCTTGGTTTCCGGTATTTTCATTTCCGGAAACTCCGGCAAAGGCTTCATCTCTACAGGCATATGATCAATGCGGCATTCAAAGAGGGATTGATTATTGATATCCGCTTTCTTCGCAAAACGATTACCTGTAAGGATTGCACGGGCATCAGAACCAATATATACTTGCGGCGCGTCATTATTAAAGTCTGTATCCGAAACGATGAGATCACCTCCCAAACCTTTTACTTCCCCCTTATTGACAGTACACTGCTGCATCATCAATTTAGAAGAAATGCCTTGTTCCAGCAATACTGCCGCATCCGAGGCAGATATTTCACACCCATAGAACTGTACCGGTCCAGTACTGGCGGATGTCACTACCACACCTTTTTCGCAATCTTCAATGTGAGCCCGTGTAAACATGATACCTGCCGATGAAGTACCATCCACATAAATACCCGTCTCGCAGTTCCGCAAATTGAACTCATAATTATGTCCGTTAGGTGCACCGTCTCCTCCTACGCAAAGTCCGGTACTAAAACCTTTATTATAGCCTTCAATATCCACATAGCATGTATACGACCAGTCGTTACGACGCATCACAATGCCTGTTCCATGCTTATAGATCCAGTCAGCATAGGCTTCACCTGCCTGCGGCGCTCCTTCCAGACCGGAGTCCGCCCAATAATCGGGTGAGAAATGTATCCACTCAAAACGCCCTACATCGGCTATATGGTCAATCTCGATACCACGTGACAGCGGAGTGCCATACACATCGTAGATATTGGGACAACCGCCCCCGTTTTTCCTCGACAGCACGATGCCGCTATAAGAATTCACCAATGTCACATGACGCACATTGCAGTAATCGTTTCCCCATACGCCCTCACGCCCGTACAAGATAGTGGGCGGATAAGGTTTTATATTATCAGGATCCTGGTGCGGATACCAGATAGTAAGGTGTGTCAATGCAGTAGACGGTTCCATCGTGATAAATGCACCGGATTCTGTCTCAGATCCACTTTGCGTATCCACCATCAGGATGGTTCCTTCCACTGGCTTGCCTTTCACCGGCCGTTTCCATTCTCCACGCATCGTAACACCGGTAGGAATGAACAACTTTCCGGAAATACGATAACGACCAGCCGGAACAAACAATACACCACCACGGCGATTTTCGCCCAATTTAGTCAATGCCGTCTGGAAAGCATCCAACGAATTTTTCACACCCGTAGGATCGGCATTAAAGTCAGTAGTCACAGTATAGGTAGCCACCCCTACATCTTCTGCCGGATATTCATCCGACGCGATTAATTTCCAGTTACCGGGTTTATCAGCAGACTGCGACCTTACACCCAAAGCCAATAAGGCTAACAAACTAAGAAGTAGTAATTTCTTCATGCGATATTATTATTAGATTATGGTTCTTCTATAAGTAAGAATAATATCGCAAAGATGTGGTGGGACAGTTAATAAGAGAATTAATCTGGAATTAAAAACAAACTAATTTTCGTGTACACCGCTTAAAAACAAAAAAGCAGGGTATTTTTTAACACCCTGCCTCTCTAAAATTATCGAAATTATCAATAAAAGCTTTATTCTTCGTCCATCAGGATTTCCAGAATCTGGCAAGCAGCCTTCGCTACCGGAGTACCGGGACCGAAAATAGCAGCTACACCTGCCTTATACAGGAAGTCATAATCCTGTGCAGGGATAACACCGCCGGCAATTACCACGATATCTTCACGACCCAGCTTTTTCAGTTCTTCCATGATCTGCGGAATCAATGTCTTGTGTCCGGCAGCCAATGAAGAAACACCTACTACGTGAACGTCATTTTCTACAGCTTCGCGGGCAGCTTCCGCCGGAGTCTGGAACAATGGTCCCATGTCTACGTCGAAGCCACAGTCTGCATAACCGGTTGCTACCACTTTGGCACCACGGTCGTGACCGTCCTGTCCCATCTTCGCAACCATAATACGAGGTTGACGTCCCTCTTTCTTAGCAAACTTCTCAGCCAGTTCACATGCACGCTTGAAGTCGCCATCGTTTTTACTTTCTGATGAATACACGCCTGATATTGTTCTAATTATTGCTTTATAACGTCCTACAATCTTTTCGCAAGCATAGGAGATTTCACCCAGCGTTGCACGAACACGAGCAGCTTCTACAGCCAGTTCCAGCAAGTTACCCTTACCGGTCTCCACGCATTCGGTGATGGCTGCCAGTGCTTTGTCCACTTCTGCCTGGTTACGTCCTTCTTTCAAACGTTTCAGGTTCTCGATCTGCTCAAGACGAACTGCCGTGTTATCAATCTCAAGGATATCAATCGGAGCTTCTTTTTCCAAACGATATTTGTTCACACCGACAATAGTCTGAGAACCGCTGTCGATACGGGCCTGCGTACGTGCAGCAGCTTCTTCGATACGCATCTTAGGAATACCGGTTTCGATAGCTTTCGCCATACCACCCAATTTTTCAACTTCCTGAATGAGTTCCCAAGCCTTGTGAGCCAGCTCATTTGTCAGAGACTCTACATAGTAAGAACCACCCCACGGATCAACATTCTTGCAGATGTAAGTTTCTTCCTGAATATAAATCTGTGTGTTACGTGCGATACGTGCAGAGAAATCTGTCGGAAGAGCAATAGCCTCATCCAATGCATTGGTATGCAAAGATTGGGTATGTCCCAAAGCTGCAGCCATAGCCTCGATACAAGTACGGCCTACATTATTGAACGGATCCTGTTCAGTCAACGACCAACCGGAAGTCTGGGAATGTGTACGCAAAGCCAGTGATTTCGGATTCTTCGGATTGAACTGTTTCACGATCTTTGCCCAAAGCATACGAGCCGCACGCATCTTGGCAATTTCCATAAAGTGATTGGTACCGATAGCCCAGAAGAAAGACAAACGCGGAGCAAAAGCATCGATATCTATGCCTGCGGCAACACCGGCACGAAGGTATTCAAGACCGTCGGCCAACGTATAAGCCAACTCAATGTCTGCCGTAGCTCCCGCTTCCTGCATGTGGTAACCGGAGATAGAGATAGAGTTGAACTTCGGCATCTTCTGAGAAGTATATTCGAAAATATCGGATATGATCTTCATGGAGAATGCAGGCGGATAAATATAAGTATTACGCACCATGAATTCTTTCAGGATGTCATTCTGGATAGTACCTGCCATTTCTTCCAATTTAGCACCTTGTTCCAGACCGGCATTGATATAGAATGC
>OGIH01001074.1_pt1 | contig 16492 bp, 19 predicted proteins | sample 1571721 | NCBI WGS metagenome assembly OGIH01 (sample SAMEA2582068, study PRJEB24529) | metagenome | biome: Human gut stool | place: China | collected 2011
CCCATACACGCCCCACGGCATCTACAACACCCACGGAAGAAACGGCATTTACTACGCTGCCCGTTACGCCTCTGCCTGTATTGCTGGTGGCGCTCCATGCGTTTGTATTTGCGTTATCCAGTCCGGCAGGGCTGCCAAAAGCATAAGCGCAAAACTCTGCATAGTTCGGCAGACGCTTACCGCTCTTTGCCAGACGTTCTACAAAGTTGTACCAGTTCATGCTTTCTGTACCCGTCATAGGTGCGCAGCCGTACTCTGATTTCAAGCCCTTCGCTCCGTCGTCAGAATTAAGGTAAATGTCTACCCATGTGCCGCCGCCTAAATATACCATACCCTCTGGGCTGCATTTCGGGCGGTGTCCCAGTGTCCATACAGAACGTGGTACAATGCCGTTGCTTACTGCACTTTCCCAGCCTGTGCCAAAAATAACGCTGCTGCCATTAAGCGGCTGTAAATTGCTGTCCACCTTGCGGCAGCGTCCATAATGAAAGCCGCCAATTTTACGGCTGTTTGTAGCGTTCCAGCCTGTCGGGTATGTAGAGTTAAGGGAAATTACGTATTTCTCGTCTGCGCTGTCAATTCTGCTGTCGCAGATATATACGTAATAGTCCTTACCTACCGCAAAAGCGCTGCCTGCGTCCAGATTAGCAGCCGTAAGAATGGTATTCGCTGTCTTGAAAATTCCAGCGCCGCCCACGGCAATTACGCAGCCCTCTACTACTGTCAGCTCATTTGCTCCGCTGGCGTAAATGTACTCATTGCTCGGTGCTACAATATCGCTGATTGTAGCCATTTTATTTACGTTCAAAAGCGCCCTTGCGTCGGTCTTTGTAACGTCGTCCACTAATAATCTACTCATACTGCTTTAATACTCCTTTCAGTGCTGCAATGTCGTCTGTTGTCATTCCTGCCACGGTGTCTGTGCGTTCCAGCGCAATTACCTTGCAGCCCGCTTTTACCGCTTTGGAAAGTGTAAGGGCTGTTCTGTCGTTTCCTGCCTCTCCTGCTGCCGCTGCCTCGTCGGTCTGGATATGTGTTACTCCCTGCACCGTGCCGGATACGTCGCCCGCTACGAATTTCATACCTACCGCTGCCTCGTCGCAGTAATATACCGTAACCGCCTTTTTCTCTTCCTCTACAGCTGCTACGCCGCACTCAATATAACGCTGGTTCTCTGCGCTCTCGATTTTCGCCAGCAAATCTGCTGCCGCCAGTTCTCCGCTTGCTACCATAGCAAGGCAGTTGTAATAATCCTCTTTTGTCTTTAATACTTTAGGAAATCCTTTCATGGTCTGCCGCCTTTCTAAAATGTATTTGCAAGATAGGAATTACCCACGTAGGTAGCCCCTAACACTGCCGTTTCTACTGTTCTTTCGTAATGCTGGCTCATGTATGCTGCACCCATGTAACACAATCCCAATACAGCATCATGCTTATAGTCAATGCCCCAGCCGCTTTCTACTCTCTTAAGTCGCTCGTCCAGCGCTGCTATTGCCTCTTTGGTTTCTTTCGTGCCTGCCTCTGCCTGCTTTTTCACTTCCTGCATGGCTGCTGCCAGCTCTTCAATTTGCAGTTGCAGGCTGCCTGCTATGTCCTCGCCCAGCTTGTCCTTGATACTCTCAAACCATGTGTTAAATTCGTTTTCAGCGTCCGACTGGAATAGCTTAATTTTTGCCATAAATTCTGTATAGGCGCTTAAAAGTTCCTTGTCCCAGTTGTCAAGCGTGCTTTCAAAACTGCTGTATCTTTCGTTAAACTGGCTCTCATACTGCGCAAATAAGCCCTCTGTCTTGCTTACGTAGCTGTCATATACGCCCGCAATCTCTGTAAGGTACTTTTCCATGTTCTGCTTATATGTGCTGAACTCGTCCAGCACGGCTGCGCTGTAGGTGTTGAAAAAGTCTGTAAACTGCTTTGTAAGCACGCTTGCGTCTATCTCTTCCACCGTTCCCGTCACAATGCCGCAGACTGCGCTATTAAACCGCTGGTCTGTGATATTCTGCGTCTGTATCCTTGTTACGCCCTTGCCTACGTAAATATCTGCAAGCGCAAGCTCCCATATTTCCGTAGTGCGTGTTACTGCCGTTGCTGTCGGCTTTGCAGACGGTGTGCCTTTCAGCACCGCAATATACATATCTCTTTGCGGCAAATCCCAGCGAACTACTACCCTGTCCACCCTGTTAAGCGCTCCCTCTGCCGTATCCAGTGTTACGCTAAGCGTTGCAGGATTTCTAAAGGCGTAGCCGTTTATAAAGGCATAGCCTGCATTTACTTTTATTTCCATGCCGCTGTAAGCTACCACCTGTAGCCCGTCGCTTGGCTTTGGAAAAATGCCGTTTGCAATGAAAGTAGCAAAGTACCACGCCCAATCCTCGGCTTTATATACCCTGTCGTACTCTCCGTCTACTGCCACGGCATTAAACGGTAAGCTGTTTGCCATTTCTGCTACCTCACTTTCCTAATCTGGTCTACCAGTGTCGGCAGGCTGTCGCCAAAAGTCGCCTCTATGGTTTCCTCGCCTTTCTGGTATGTTTCTGTTACTTCTGTAATGCGTGCATCTATCTGTATGCCCCACTTGGTTTCTTTGCAAGTAATACGGTCGCCTAAATCAAAATCAGCCTTAAATTTTAAGTTTGAATTTGTATTTATGGTACTTACAAAATTTATGTTCTTGCCGTAGTTTTCCAGCTCTGCGCTGCCTCTCGTTTTCAGCATTGCAATATAGGTATTCAGCGGTATTGTTACCTCTGTTTCCCCCTGCTGGTACTTTCTGGCAATGTCCGTAGCGTCGCAGAATACCTCTATCAAATCCAGCCCCGCTGCGCCCTCGCCGTCCACTGTTGTTACTGGCTGGCTGCCGTCGTCGTCAGCTGCTCCCTGCACATAAATAAAGTTGCCGCAGTTCTCTATACTGGCGGTATATTCCTGCTCGTTGACATTATCAAAATCTCTTGAAAATATGCAGGGCGTGTTACCCTCGGTATTTGTGGCTGTAAGGTCATTGCCCTTATACAGATAAAAGCCAAACAGTCCCTCTCTTTCGTTAAGCAGAATGTCATAGCCCAGCTTTCCAGCCTGCGCCCTTGCTTTTACTTCCTGCCCCAGCTGTGCGTATACCTCGTTTGCATATTCAACCGCCACACCGTCTATGGTTTCCTGCGCCAGAAATGTAAACAACGGAAAGCGCCGCTTTGTGCCTGCTGCGCTGCCGCAGTTGTTCTTTACCATAAGGTTTATAAGATACTGGTTTGTACCTGTTGCCACAATCTGCGGATAAATGCAGCGCTTATTAAGCCACCAGCTAAGCATATAGCCCTGTGCCTCTAACTGCTCTAAGCCGTTCTCGTCTTTGGTAATGTGTACGTAGGTTATCTGCGCTGCCCTGCGCCATACGCCGCCGTCAGCGGTCTTTACTTCCTTTTTCCCGTCGTGCTTGGTTATTAAATTGCCCTCTACCAGCAAACGGCTGTTATTGTCCGTAATCGGCGCAAGCAGGCTAAAAGTTCCTACGTCAAAATACTTTGTATGCCATAGCAGGCTTGCCAGCTCGTCTATAGCTCCCAGCGGCTGCACCGTCTTATCGAATACTCTAAGCTCCATACCGTCACACTCCTAAAAATTCCTTGCTGTAGAATATGGATACTTCCAGAGAATTTACGCCGCTGGCTGCATCATATCTAAACATATTGTCGCCTATGGCAAGCTGCATAAATGTACTGTCTACATCAATGTAGCGGAAATAGTCGGTTTCTACGCCGTCCCTTATCAGCTTAGCGCCCTTGCTGCCGTACTTCGTGTTAATCTCTATCACGTCGCCCGTTTTCATGGTGGCGTTAATCTGTATAAATTCCTCTGTATCCACATTAAGCAGTATCGGGTTTGAAACTGTCCCCAGTGCTGTAAACCTTATCCTCATTCCTGTGGATACGTCGCCCTCGTTGTAGCAGTCCACTATTACGCTTTCCGCTCGGTATCCGTATATCATGCTCTTTGTGCTGTCCCATACTGTTTGTGCTGTAAATGACGCTCGTAACGCCGGAAATGCCCTCTACGTCTTTACTTATGTTGCAATGGTATACGCTGTCTACTCCCAGCTCTAACCGCTCGCCCCTTGAATTTATGTAAGTCAGTTTTTCATTTTCCATGCGTTACACCGTCCTTGCTATCATTCTGAACTGTCGGGCTGCCTCTTTCTGCTGCTTTGCGTAGTCCGTAGTATTCGCATAAATATACTGATTGACAACTACGCCGCCTGCTGCACTGCCGCCACCTCTCGGCTTTGGCTTTTTGTCGTCGTAATCGTCTGTAAGCTCTTTGCCTACGTTTACCTTTGCGCCTACGTCGAACTCCTGCGGTACGCTGTCCTCAATCATTTTCTTAACGCCGCCGATTTCATCAGAAAAGCCAACGCCGATACCCTGCGCCAGATATACGCCGATTTCGTCACGCATCAGCTTAGACGGGCTGTTAATTCCAAATAATCCCTTAAGGAAGTCGGTAACATTACCTACCCAGCCGCTTATTTTGTCCTTTATCCACTGCGTAGCTCCATGTATGCCGTTCCAGATGCCCTCTACCATGTTCTTACCGAACCCAGCAAACGTACTGCCAATATCCTTAAATACGTCGGTTATGCCAGTAATTACATTTTTCATGCCCTCTACGGCTTTGTTCTTTACTTCTGTACCCCATGTAGCCACTTTGGAAATTGCGCCGGAAATGCTGTTGTATATCTTCTCTGGTATTTCCTTTACGATAGTAACAATGCCTGTTACCATTGTATTCATTACCTCTTTGGCTTTCGTAAGCATATTTGTACCCCACGTAGCCACTCTGGTAACTGCTCCTACTATGCTGTTCCAGATTTTCTGCGGTACTTCTTTCACGATAGTAACAATGCCTGTTACCATTGTGTTCATTACCTCTTTGGCTTTCGTAAGCATATTTGCGCCCCATGTAGCCACTCTGGTAACTGCTCCTACTATGCTGTTCCAGATTTTAGCAGGCGTTTCTTTCACAATCGTTACAATGTTCGTAAGCATTGTGTTCATTACTTCTTTGGCTTTGGTCTGCATATTTGCGCCCCATGTAGCCACTCTGGTAACTGCGCTTACTATACTGTTCCAGATTTTCTGCGGCAGCTCCTTAACAATATCTATAACTTTCGTTACAAAATCTGTTATAACCGTGTCGCCTTTTTCCTGCATATTTGCGCCCCACTCTGCTATTTTCTCAACGCCCGCAGCGATTGCCTGCGGTATCAGAGTAGGCAGCTCTTTTATCTTGTTTATGATTGTTGTTACCAGCTTGCCTGCTGCCGTCAAAATCTTAGGCAGCCCCGTAATCAGTCCTGTTACAATGGCTGCAACAATCTGCGGCATAGCTGCGATTAAAAGCGGTATTGCATCTATGATGCCGTCAATCAGCGCAACTATAATATCGCCCGCACTTTCGATAATAAGCGGTATACCCTCAATCAACGCATTTATGATAGCCGTTATGATTTCCGGCAGCGCCTCAATCAGTACGGGCAACGCTGCTACCAGTCCCTGCGCCAGCCCTGTAATAAGCTGTAAGGCTGCTGTAATCAGCAGCGGTATATTTTCTATCAGCATGGTTACAATGTTCGTAACCACCGTTACGATTGTCGGCAGCAATGTAGGCAGCGCCTGTGCGATACCTTGCGCAAGGCTTATGAGTATCTGCATACCCGCCTCTAAAATCTGCGGCAGTAACTGTATCAGCATAGTTGCAATGCTGGTTACTACGTTTGTTATGGTCGGCAATAACGTAGGCAGCGCCGTTATAATTCCCTGCGCCAATGCCTGCATAATAGAGGGTGCGCTTTCCAGCACTGCCCCTGCTATATTCGTTATCACTTCCAATATCTGCGGTATCATTTGTGAAATATTGCTGATTATTCCAGTAACGCCCTGCTTTCTCTTCTCGCCTGCGTAGTACTGCCCCGCCATAAGGTCGCTTAGCCCGTCCATAATCATTGTGATAGACGGCAGCATTTCGCCAGTGATACTGTTCTTTACGCCGCTAAATGTCCATTGCAGGCGGCTTAAACTGTCCTCAAACGCTGCGCTTGCTGCTACTGCCTCGTCTGACATTATCATGCCGTATTCTTCTGTTTCGTCCATAAGCTGCTTAATTCCGTCTGCGCCAGAATTAAGCAACGGTAAAAGCTCGGCTGCGCTCTTTCCAAAAATATCCTGTGCGGCTGCATTTCGCTGTGTTTCATCTTCCATGCCCGCCAGTGCGTCTATGCTCTCTAAAAGCACCTGCTCCGTGCTTTTTATACTTCCGTCTGTATTTTTCAGCGATACGCCGATAGCCTCAAAACTTGCCCCTGCGCCTTTCGCTCCCTCTGCTGTTTTCCCCAGCTCTGTAGTAATGTTCTTAACGCCTTTTGTTAAGTCGCTTACGCTGCTGCCGCTTCTCTCGCAGGCATAGCTTAACTGCGGGTATAGGCTTGCGCTTATCTGCATTTTCTGGCTTTCCTTGTCTATCTGGTCGCCCGCAGATGCCGTATCACTCGCCATATCATAAAGTGCCTTGCCTGCTGCTACGGCTGCCGTGCCGATTGCCGCCACCGCTGCTGCCGTTGCTGTTGCAACCTTTTTTACAACCTCTGTAAAGCCACTGAATTTGCTTGTTGCCTCTTTCGCCTGTTTGCCGCTGTCCTCTACCTCGTTTCCCATTCCGTCTGCGGCTTTTTCTGCCTTGTCCAGCTCTGTAGTGGTCTTTCCTAACTCTGTTTCTGTATTCGCAAGGGCTGTTTTCTGGTAATTAAGCTGCGTTTCCAGCTTTTTACTTGCCTCGCTGTTCTCTCCTGTAGCCTCTTTGCACTTTGCAAGGGCTTTTTCTGTTTCCTCTACCTTTTTCTTTTGTTCGTCGTAAGTTTTGCGTAATACTTCCTGCTTGGCTTTCAGCGCCTCTGCACTGCTCGCATTGCTCTTATACTCTGCCGTTACAAGTTTCATTTCAGAGTTAAGCAGCTTAAGGGTGCTGTTAATCTCTTTGCAGGCTGCTTTATACTGTGCCTCGCCGTCAAAACTAAGTTTGGTTTTAATATTGTCTGTTTTATCAGCCATGATTTACAAGCCCCCTAACGCTATGTCTATGTCGTCCATGCCCTCTGCTGCCTGTGCTGGTGCGCTGCTGCTTTCCTGCCCGAAAATGTGCGGGTTATACTCCTTGTGATAGCCGAATAGCTTAATAATCTGGTAAGGTGTCTTTTTCCACGCCTCGCTTTCCGTGTAATGCAGCATAGCCATTGCTATATAAAGCAGCCGTGCGGTGTCTATTCGTCCTGCACGGCTACTCTGTTTCCCTCTTCTGTTGTGTCTGCCTCTCCGTCTGCTGCCTCTTTCTCTTCCCCGCCGTTTGTGGAATATACAAAAGCAGAGAAAATAGCGTCTTTAATCTGCGGCAGATTGCCGATATGAATTAACTTACCTACCTGCTGCTCTGTAAGCGGTGTTTCTCCCTCTTCCATGCCCTCGTTGATAATGAGGGTAAGCAACCAGCGTAAATCTTTAATCATGGTCGGGTTACTCTGGTCAAAAGCCTTGTCCAGCTTGTCATATCCCCCAAATCTGTCCTGCATCTCGTCCAGTGCATTAAGGGAAAACAGTAAATAATAGGTCTTGCCGTTCAGTTCTACGGGCATACGTCCGTCTTTAATTGCGCTCATGCTATAAATTAAGGCGCAGCCTGCGCTGCGCCTCTCTCCTTTCTCTTATACTTCCTGCATTGCCGCTGCCGGTTCGGGTACGGCTGTAAACCATGTCTTAGCCGCCTTACTGTCCTCTGTTCCCACAAAGTCTGCTTTCCAGCGGTTATCTTTCTTTCTGGCTGTAAAATCTGCCTCAATGTCCGGCGTATTAAACTTGATGCTCTCGCCCTTAGTTTCATACTTTTCAGACGGTACTTTGAATTTTACTTTAAGCAGCCATACATAGCGGTATTTGCCGCCCGTTTTCTTTGCTCTGAACCCTACCGCAACATACGGCGGCTCGTCCTCTTTTCCAGCCCATACTACGCTGTTCTCGTCCACTTCCTGCCCCAGCAGCTCTGCCAGCACTTCCGGCGTAAGGTCTTTAATTCCCAGCTTAAGCGTGCCGCTTGCAAACTCCGTGACGCTCTCGCTTAACGTATCGTCTGCATATAAACTGCCGTCTGCGGTCTTTACGGATAAATCGGCTGTCATTGCCTCTGCCATTTTCTTAGGCGCTCCGTAGCTTTCTACGCCGTCTGCCTCTGTGCATACGGCATAATATAAATCTTTCAGTCCCAGTGTCATTGTTTAATCACTCCTCTTTCAAAATCTCGACTGTGATAGGCACTAACCAGTACCCCGTTTCTGTTTCGTAGCTTTCTGCATCTATGCTGTTGATATAAACGCCTGCTGCTATCAATACCTCTTTTGTCTTATCAAGCTGCGCCTCAAAATCGCCCTTATGGAAAAGCGTAACTCTATACATTTCCTTGCGCTCTTTCTCTTCGTCGTCTGCATTTACCGCAGACGTACCCAGCAGCCGCAGAAACGTATAGTATGCGTCCGGCTTATCCCGTCCAGTGTATACGCCCCTCTGGGCTGGCAGCCCTGCGCTTTCTAAAATCTCCTGTATGCTCATTTGCCCGTTTCACTCTCCCATATACTGTGCTGCGCCTCTACTACCTTTTCGTGCGCCTTGGCGTTTGCCGTTGTCATATACGGGCGTGCCTGCTGGCTGCTTGTCCCGTATTCTGCCACAAAGCCGATTGTTGCATAGCGCACTTTGCTTTTATCGCCTTTCCTGTCGTTTCCATGCCCTGCCCGTCCCTGCGGGTATATCTCTACGTATTTCTCCGTATCGTCGCCCTTTACGTCCGTAGCTTTTATGGAATTGATAAAACCGCCCGTTTCGTTCAGTCCCATTGCCTGTGCCTCTGCTTTCTGTGCCTCTATCAGCACATCTGCGCCAGCCTTAAGCATTTTCGGTACTGCCTCAACCGTGGCGGTTTCTCTCCTGCCGAAAGCGTCTATAATATCTTCCAGCCCGACTGTATTAAATTCTCCCATGCTTACACCTCGTTTCTGTGGCGTAAATCTGTAAGCGTAAGCTCTATGGTGTCTGTCCCTGTATCGTAGGTCTTAAGTACAAAATAGCGCCGCCCGTTTACTTCTACTACGTCCTCGCCGCCATAATCTGCCTTGTGTACCTCGTACTTTGCCTCTACCAGCTTTCCTGTCTGCTGGCTCTTAAAATATTCACTGTACCCTACTGATTTTTTATTACAGAATACAGTGCGGGCGCTTTCTTCCGGCTTTACTGCAAAGCCGTTTTTATTTACCCTGTTTTCTCCGCTTACCTCGCTTATTAGCGTTATCTCGTCTATCCAGTCCATTTTTACCACTCCTTTAGGTGTCCGTTTCGGACACATAGCCCAAATAGACGCTACCGCAATAACAGTTACCCAGATATGCAGCGTCGGTTTTATGCTCTAAAGCATCTATGCGCCCGTCCAGCGTTTCCATATTGTCGTAGACTTCTGAAAACGTATCATTTACAGCCTGCATATTGCTGTTTTCTCTGGCTGTTATCTCTGATACCAGCGCCTTTAAGCTGGCAAGGCTAAACCACCTCATACCAGCACCCCACTTACGCAAACATGGCTTTTACTTCCTGCTGCGTAATCTCTGTAAAGTCTGCCTCTGTAAGTGCAGTAAGTCCTTTGGTTACTGTAAATTTTCCTGTCTTGTTGTCATACGCAAGCCCTGTTACTACATTGCCTGCCCCCGTAGACGCTACGCTTAAGTCGTCCAGTTGGATAAGTCCCGCTACTGCTGCATTGATTGCCTTAGTAACATCTGCGGTCTTGGCGTATGCTGTCAGCGCATTTGCAATGGCTGCCGTTACTTCCGCAGTCTTTGCATAGCTGCTTAAGTCCACTTTCCAGTCGCCTACCTTTTCCAGCTTTCCGTCAATTACCATGTACTCACTGTAAAGATTTCCCGCCTCTCCGTCGGTATTCTTTACCATGTAGATTTTCTTTTCTGCGCCGTCTGCCGCTACGTCAATATCTGCCGTGCTGTCTACCATTACACGGCTTAAATGGTCTGTTCCGGCAATCGCCGTGGAAATAGCGCTTGCTATCTCCGTCGCTGTCATTCCGTCTGTGATGCCATAACCCGCAAGCGTGGTGGCTGCATTTGCCTTGCCGTTTATAAGGTTTTTCAAATCGTCTGCCAGATTTTCTACCGCTACCTTATCAAGCCCCCCCAGCGCTCCTATGGCGCTTTTCTCTGCGTAGCGGTCTTTAATTTCCGCTACCAGATAAGACAGCGTATTATAAGTTACTCTTTTAATCGCCATTCTGTCTGTTTCTCCTATCCGAATAAGTTCTTAATATCGTCCTCGTTTACCTCGTCGTCTATATTGTCCGGCGTTTCGCCGCCTGTGTATTCGCTGGATAGGCTTAAATGAGTTTTCAAGCACTCGTAAGACTTCCAAAACTGCTCTGATTTATCGGAATAGCCAAACTCTGCCTTGCAGTATAAGGTAATTGCCCTAATAATCAGTGCGTCTGTTTCGTCCAGTTTCTTTACGCCTACGTCCTGCAAATCCATTTTGCAGGCGGCTATACAGTCGTTTATTTCTTCTGTGATTTTCTCACTGGTGCTGCTGATACGCAGCGCCGCCCGCATCTTCTCGGTTAATGTAGTGGTATATGCTGCCATAGCCCGCACCCTCTTTCTTACTCTGCTACTTCTGCTACGCCTGCCTCTTTCAGAACTGCTGCACGTTCTCTGCTTACGGTGTAAACGTCCCCAGTATCCTTAATCTGGTTTAATTCCTTGTCAAGGAAACGACGCTGTGCTTTTACTTTTACCAGCCCTGCTGCTTTCTTTTCCTCTTCGTCTTTAGCTGCTGCCTCTGCCGCCGCCTTTTCCTCTTCGGCTTTGGCTGCTACCTCTGCCGCTGCCTTTTCCTCTTCGACTTTAGCTGCTGCCTCTGCCGCTGCCTTTTCCTCTTCGGCTTTGGCTGCTGCCTCTGCCGCTGCCTCGGCTGCTACTTTTTTGTCCTCTTCCGTAAGCTCGCTGTTGTCTGGTATATCTACCTCGACGGCTGCGCAGCGTGCAGCAATTTCTTTCTTTGTTCCCTCTGCATCTACGCCCAGCTGCTTTGCCAGTTCCTGCAAATCCTCTTTCTTATAGCTTTCCAGCTCTTTTGCGTCTAAGTATCCTTTCATGCTCTACCTCGCTTTCTTACACTGCTGTTACGCCCTTTTTAACTAAGATAATGCCCGCAGCGTCAGCTACTTTGCCGTCCACTACCATTAAGCACTTATTCTTAATCTTGTTGTTGTCGTGGTCTGTCCACTTCACTACCTGCATTTCCATGTTGGTATTGATAACGTAATCAGAGAAATTCATAAATACTGCGATTACGTCGCCCTCGTTTGCGTCGTCCCAGCTCGGTAAAACGTCGTCCTCTACAGTTTCCACATTCTTACCCATGAAACGGTATGTTTCCTCTCCGTTTACGCCGTAGTTTGTGCGTCCAATAGGCTGCCCGTTCTTATCTTCCATACCGTCAATGCCAGTATCAAAAGTGGACTGGTTCATAACAAAGCTGCCGTTTCTGTACGCCTTTTTCATTTTGCCTTTTACCTTATGCCAGCCGTTCCAGCTTGCGTACTCTTCCGGTGTCAGAGTAATTACAGCTGTTACCCTGTTGTCTTTCAGAACGCCCAGCGGCTGCCCCTCGCCTGTACCGTTGAAAATGGCAATTTCAATAGCCTTTACCATTGCCTCTGTTGCCATAGGTACAAACAAATCAGTAAACATTTTCAGCGTTACTACATTCGCTAAAATGCTCTGGGAAATTTTGCACTCCAAACCGTAATAATTGAAAGTTACGGAATTTTTAGCAGATGCTTTCTGGTCGTCGCTGCTCTTTGCCTCTGTAATCCAGTGTGCAGTAGGCTTTAAGTCTGCAATCGGAATGGAAACGCCGCCCTGTACGTTAATCTTACGCACCTTTGCATAAATGCTGCCGTAGCTTTCCAGTTTCTGGATAATTTCATTCATAATAGTTGTCGGAATTACAGCGCCGCTGTCTGCTGTGGTGGTGGTTTCAGCTGCTCTGTACTCTGCCGGAATAGCAACGCCTCTGCATACATAATTCATAAACGCTTTTCTGTATGCCGTAGTGTCGTATTTGTCCTCTGGTTCTCCTGCTCCTGCGCCGCCTGCTCCCTTGAAATTTCTAAGCAGCGTGGTATCTGCTCCCGCTCCACCTGTCGGCTCTCCTGCTGCAATTCTTTCAAGCAGCTTTTTACGTTTCTCTGCCGCTGTCAGTAAAGTAGTGCGCTCTTCCTGCAAGTCTGTTACCTCTGTTTCCAGTTTTGTAATTTCCTCGTCCGTAAGCTCCGCTGCTCTGGTGTTAAGCTCTTCTTTGATTTCGGCTAATCTTGCCTCAATTTCCTTTAATCTCATAGTCTGTGTTCTCCTTTTTGTTTTGGTTTTTATAAGCTCGCCTTAATCTTTAGTATTGCTGCCCGCCTCTTAAGCAACTCCTGCCGCTCCCGCTCGTAACTCCTACTCGCAAAAGCACGGGCGCTTATTTCAGTATCGTTATTTGCCGGAATACTCACGGCTGATACATCATAAACCTTTTTGATTTTCAAAATTGTTCTTGTATGTGTTTCTCTGTCGTAACTTTCCTCTGCCACTGTAAACGCCCATGACATTTTAGTAATCATTCCTGCGCTTATGTCCTGATACAGCCCACGGGCTAAGTCTGTCCGGCTTAAGTCTGCTGCCACAAAAAGCCCCTTTACGTCCGGCTCTAAAATCAGCGTATTATTTGACTGTCTGGCAAATACTCTGCCCTCATGGTCGTACTGCATAATAACGTCGCTCATGTCTGCGCTGTCTAATGCGTGTGCATCTATTCTTTCGTAAATCTTTGTGCCGTCCTCAAACTCATATAAAAGGTATGGCGCATTAAATGTAGTGGCGTAGCCCTCTACGTAGCACTCCGACTGTATACGCTTTTCGCCGGAACTCTGCGCTACCAGAGGCGCTACCAGCGTTCTATATTCCCGCTCTTTCTTAACTGGCATTATTTACACCCTCTTTCTCTTCCTGTCCGTTCTGCGGCTCTTCTCCTGCTGCTGGTTCTGTCTGCTGTTGTACTTGCTGTATGATAACTGGCTGCTCACTTCCTTTGTGCAGCTCGCTTACCTCTGTATATTCCTTTCGGATATAATACTTTTCCCCGTCCTCAACGTGTGCCATGTTCCATATATCCATTACGCCGTTTCTGTTCAGTAACGCACGGTCAAAAAGCTGTGTGCTTACGCTTAACTTTGTGGCGTTGCTGGCGTATTGTAGGCGGTTTGCAGAAAAGAAAATAGCATTGCCGCAGGCTCTTTCTCTCTCTGTAAAGCTCATATTTGTCATAACAAGCGATAGCTGTATTGCAAACGGTTCTATTTTCCCCTCGTAGTAAGCGTTCCACGTATTTTCATCGAATTTATTTTGCAGAATATCCATATTTGTACCAAAATGCGTACATACATTTTCCTGTATGTGCTGCATCTGCAATGCGTTTGGTGTATACGGTTTGCTTTCTACCTGTTTCAGTTCACTAAACTTGTTATCATAAATAATCATGCCGCTATCGTTGTCAGCGCTTAAGTTATCCTCTGTAAAGCGTTTCCGCTCTTTCTTTATATCCTCTGGTTTCAGCATATTTGCCACCTTTGCCAGAAAACGGATATTTGCAGAATTTTTTACAGCGTTTATAATTCCCTCATTCTGCGTATGTATCAGCTGCATAGTTGGTGCAAGTGTGCTGTTGTCCTCTCCGAAAAGGTCGTCTTTATATTCAAAGTCTGTCATAATGCCTACACGCTCAAACTCAATAGCGCCATAGCTGCCATTTGCAAACAGATACCGTAAATATAATTGCCCCTCACTCTCTACCACCTCGCAGCGTTCAGCCCGCAGCGGATACCAGCCACATAAGCGCCCGTATTCGTCCTCGATAGGTATAATAAAAGCGGTGTGTTCCACCGCTACATACGTTGCCAGACGCTTTATAAATTTTGTTGTATCCATGAAGTAGTTGGGTTTATGCTGCAATGTCTTTTCCAGCGATTTAAGGGCGCTGCCCTCTATCTCCGGCTTTAGTTTGCTGCAATGTGTAGCAAAATTATTTATAGCCGTTCTGGTTAAATCCATTTCATACACGCCGCCGCTAAAGCTGGTAAACGTCGGGCTGTATCTGTTCAGCATTTTGAAATAATTACCTATGGCTTTTAATTCTTTGCCATGGAAAAGATAGTCTAAAAATTTCATGCCGTTTACACTCCTTTCTATGCGGCATTTTTAAGCAGCTCGCCGCACTCTTCCCAGTATTTCTGCCGCACGGTCATTGCATCTATGACAGATACAAAGCCGTCGATATGCGCCCGCTGCTCGATTTTTATAGGTCTGAATTTTCTTGTTTCCATGTTGTGCTTAAGCGCAACATTTAAGAAATGTGTCTTTAGTAAATTGTTGTCGGCAATCTTAAAATCGCCGTCTTTTATGATGCCCTCAAACTCCCGTATAACTGGTGTAAGGTTTTCGCCTTGGTAAACGTCGTCCATGTGAAAGCCATAATTTGCCATATCGGTAATAAGGTACTGGGCGCTGTATCTGTCGTAGCCGATTTTCAAAGGTCGTATGCCGTAATCTTCCAGCAGCATAGTAAACCAGCCGTAAACGTCGTGGTAGTCTACGTAATTCTCGCCGCTTAAGGTTATCAGCCCCTTTTTAACAAATATGTCATACGGCACACCGTCCGTAGCCTGTAAGTATTCCAGCCTGCCCCGTGGCATAAAGAACTGCGTAAACGCATACAGCGTGCCGTCTTTCTGAATAACCACACTTGCTGCCGTTAAGTCCGTTGTCTGGCTTAAGTCAATACCGCCCACTGCGTAGCAGTCCCTAAAGTCCTCTAAGGTCTTTTCTACTCCGGCGTTCTCTACTGTCTGATATTCCAGCCATGCAATAGAGCTGTTCTGCTTAATATTGCAATACTTTGTAAGGAACTCTGCTTTTTTACTTAAGCTGCCCTCTGCTACGGCTATCTCGTCCATAAAGAAACTTTCTTTTACGGATACACCCATGTTAGGGTTAGCCTTTTTCAGTTCGTCTATGTCGTTCCACTTCTCCACATCATCAATCATGTAAAGGAATGGTAATAGCCTGCGCTCTTTGCTGTTTCCTTTTAAGAAACTTGTGCTACGTTTCATTAGTTCATCATAAATACTGTCGTTGATATATCCGGCAGTGCTTATGCTCAATATCATAGGTTGAGTACGTGCGCCTAAAGCGGATTTCATAACCTCATACTGCTTTAGTCCAGCGTCCCCGCTCCATGCTGCCATTTCATCACATACCACAAGCTGCGGGTTAAATCCGTCTGACTTCTTGGCGTTAAAAGCAATCGGTTTTATTACCGTGTTGCTCTCCGCAATATAAATATCGCTGCGCCGTTTCTTTGCCAGCTCCGCTAACTCGTCCTCTGCCTGTACCATTTGATAAAATCCGTCATACACCAGCGCCGCTTGGTCTAATTTCGGCGCTAAGCAGTATATTTCTTGTCCATACTCCGGCTCTAAGTACGCCATATATGCAATAATCGCAGATGCAAATAAACTTTTTCCGTTTTTTCTTCCAATTACAATAAAAATTTCACGGAAAATACGTATTTTTTCTGCGTCTTGTATGCCAAAAATAACAGAAACTATGGCTTTCTGCCATAGCTCCAACTTGATTAAATCATTACGCCCCTTGCTGTGGTGGCAAAAGTTCTCTATGAACCGTATAGCCTTATTTGCAGCCTTTGCATTAAAAAAATACTCCTGCTTTTGCAGCCCGTTTATAATGATTTCGTATATTTTCTTTATCCATTTTCCCGCTATGATTTCGCCGCTTGTAATCTTTGCGTGGTACTCATAGATATAGTTTCGATAAGGCGGCAATATTGCTTACTCTTCCCGCAAAGCTGCCAGCCTGCTTGTCTTTCGTTTCGCAGCTGGTACTAATTCCGTAAGCTGCTTAATCACTGCTGCATAGTTCTTACTAAGCGCTATGTAAGTTTCTGCCTCTGGGCTTTTCTTTGTCCCCCACTGGTTCTGCCCGTTCTGGTACTCACTCGTCCAGCCGTCTTTTTCAAGTTTCGCCTGCAAGTCGTCCAGCTCAACGCTCATAAATGCAGCCTTTTCTATCAGCGGCGTTACTAATTTTCTTTTGTTTTCGTCTAAGTCCTTGAAAATACCCTTAAGTCTGGTCTTTTCGGTCTTTATCCTCTGTTCTTTGGTTTTCTCTTTCTTTGTTGCCATTCCTTTACCCCGCTTTCCATTCCTGCGCCGCACCACACCCCCTACACCACCCGTGCGCACGCCCGTAGGGTAATTTTAGTGTATCCCCCTCGGTATT
>OGIH01001079.1_pt1 | contig 16427 bp, 9 predicted proteins | sample 1571721 | NCBI WGS metagenome assembly OGIH01 (sample SAMEA2582068, study PRJEB24529) | metagenome | biome: Human gut stool | place: China | collected 2011
ATATAGGTTCATTTCGTTCGGCAGGAGCAGATAGTACCTGACGTAAAAAAGCTTCCTCATCTACACCTGCATATTTACGCAAATAGAATTGATACATAGACTCCCCCTCCTGATAAATACGGCTACCATCAATCAATTCGCCATTCAAATCAGGATGCAGTTTCTGGATTTTATTCTTAAAATGAGTCAAGTTGAAGTTTACACTCCACGTAATATCATTAGTACGGATAATATCACCATTCAAGTCAAGTTCAACACCACGATTAATCATAGAACCTACATTCATTGGAATTGCAGAATAGCCTACTGACGGATTAACTGGTTTGTTATACAACATATCCGTAGTCTTACGGCTAAAATATTCGATCGTACCGTTCAAACGTTGGTCAAAGAATTCGAAATCAAAACCAGTATTGAAGCTATGAGACGTTTCCCAAGTGATATTCTTATTACCTTTATATGCAAGAGAAACAGAGAAATCATCATTACTATTAGATACAGAGTACTGATCTTGATAAGCATAATAATTACCAATATTATCATTGCCTTGTACACCATAACTAGCCTTAAACTTCAACATGTCAATCCATGTTAAATCACTCATGAAAGCCTCCTTATTCAGCAACCAGCTGGCACCTACAGACCAGAAATTTCCCCAACGGTGGTCAGGATGAAAGCGAGAAGAAGCATCACGACGATAAGAAGCACTTGCAAAATACTTACTATCATAATCATATTGGGCACGTGCTAAGAAACCCTGAGTTGCATAATTAGTAGTTGCAGAATAAACAGCTGGAGTCTTGATTGCATTATTTATTTCTATAATTGTAGGATTATACAATTTCTGCTTACTGCCGGACAAATACTGAGATTTATAATTATAAGATTCAAATCCTGCTAACAAATCTATATTGTGTATCCCGAAATTATTCTTATAGGTAAGCAAATACTGTTGGTTTACACTGAAAGTACGAGAGTGCTCCATAGAAACAAGACCGCCAACACTTTCTGAAGCATACTGGCCATAATACGGGTTAACCAACTCTGAATAACGAGTATTATCCAAATCCATACCCCAGTTTCCAGTAGCTTTCAAACCTGGCATAAACTCAATTTCAACGAATCCTTTCGCACTAAGAATATCCATTAAGAATTCACGTTTATCCAACTGTAGTGAAGAAGCAGGGTTAGAATTGGACAAGAATGGACGATTCAAAGCCTCAGTCTTTCCATTCACCTGCCTGTTATACATACCATTACCATAGTCGTACATTGTATAACCACGGCTGTCCTGTTTAATGCTACCATCTGCATTACGAATATATAGAGGATAAATAGGAGCTATATTATTAGTAATATAAAACAAGTTCATACTACTTCCTGTCTTTGTTTGTTCATCAGGATAACGGCTCTTTACATTGGCATATGAGAAATTTGCACCTACTTTCAACCATTCTTGTACCTTATAGTCTGCTTTCAAACGAGTAGAGAGACGAGAATAACCAGAGCCCGGAATAATACCACTGTCATCCAGATAACCTGCTGACATATAGTAGGTCATCTTATCACTTGAACCACTAATACTAACATTATATTCCTGACGCAAATTACTATTATCAAACAATTCTTTTTCCCAATCATCCGGTGTTACATAATAATCACCATAAACAGAACCAATTTTAGCATTAGGGTTAATTTTACCATCCATACCAATTACATTTTCTCCATTCGGCGTTGTATATATAGGATATCCCAGATAGTCACTGCCAAAAATCAAGGCATTAACTAGGTTATTACCAGAAATCATCACAGAACCATCTCCTGCATAATCAACAATTTTATTGGGGTCACCACCTGCCCAGCCATTAAGCATTGCTTTATAATAGGTTTCAACATATTGATTAGCATTGGTCATAACGTCATAACTGGGAACCCCACGTCTATTTGTACCCCATTTTGCATCAACGTTAACAACAGCTTTTCCGGAAGCCCCCTTTTTAGTAGTTACCAAAATAACACCGTTCGCACCACGTGCACCATACAAAGCATTAGAAGCTGCATCTTTCAAAACTGTCATACTCTCAATATCCTGAGAGTTAATAGCAGAAATATCTCCATCATAAGGTACACCGTCTACTACATATAATGGATTATTACTGGCAGAAATCGAACCGATACCACGAATACGTACAGTAGACCCGGTACCCGGTTGGCCATTTCCGCTGGTTGTTTGTACACCAGCCACCTGACCTGAAAGTGCATTAGTTATATTAGAGACCTGACGCTCTGCCAACTTATCTGCTTTGATAGTTGAAGCAGAACCTGTAAATGCAGACTTCTTCGCGGTACCATAAGCAACCACCATTACTTCGTCAAGCATCTCAGCATCAGACTTCATAATAACCTTCACAGTAGGTTTAATACCCACTTCTTGTGCTTGCATTCCAATGTACGAAATCTGCAAAGTCTTCGCAGAACTACAATATAGCTATTGATCTAATTATAAGCGATTTACTAAAACAAAAAGAACCCATAAATCGAATATTTGTATATACTATTGTATTGATTATAAGACATATATATTAATATAATTATCATAATGATCTACCGTATATATCCTAATAATAAATCTAACTTACTAATTATTAAGCATATAAATAGAAATATAGTTGTAGTCTACATTATTAATTTACAACTAAAAGTCTTTTAGATAGCATATGATTGGAAGATAATTATCTATATAGCTGTAATCCAAAACAAAAACGGGAAGCATATCATTTAGAATATGCCTCCCGCTTTATGTGTAAGTTATTTATTATAAAGTCCACTATTTCTATCAGAACCTACTAAATCACAGAGAAGAAATATATTGAATTACCTGGATAATACCCTCGTTATCATTCTTCAACTTATTTTTTTTCTGAAAGCTCATGATTTCTTTCTTTCGTTCAGGGAATATTTTTATAACTTCTTTTATTCTCCTAAAACGCTCACGTTTTCCATTTATTTCTATGGTGTATATAGTATATGGTTCCACTTTATAATTTTCTGGTAATTTCAACTGATACATTTCTCCACCCGTATTAAGAGAGGAAATATTATCAATAGCCGTTGTAGAAGAACTACCATAACCAATATTTTGAGCACCAATACTCAAACGACAGCGATAGGATGCATACAAAGGGTACTTTCCTGACAATAAAACTTCTTCAAAACTATTCCCTGAAGGAATAAAACTCCTCTTCCCGAAATTGATAGTATCAATTTGGTCAATAGGATGAAGAGCCATTTTCTTACCGTCAGAACCAGTATAGATCATTTCTTCAGTTGCCTTATTATAATTCAACTCTACTTTGTTAACTTTCTTATTTTTATAAACAATCTGCCCTTCTTGATATTCGGGAAAAACAAAATGTTTACCATTTTGCCCCCATGCCAAAGTAGTGCTTACAAAACAACAGCACAATACAATTATCTTATTAGAAATAGACGCCATACTATTATTATTTTAAAATGATTTTTTGTTGATACGTCGTATCATTAGCTAAAGTAACAGAAACAATATAAACTCCAGAGGAAAGCTGTTGCAATGATATGGGTTGAGTTACATTATCCCATTTCATAACACCTTTTCCAGAGAGATCTGTAACAACGATATCCTTAATTAACTCATTGGAATGAATTATTAATGTTTTGCTTTCCAGATATATTTTGAAAGAACTGGTTTCCTGTTCTGATTCAACGCCTGTAGTAGTGATATTAATATCAAAACTAAGTTTATCATTCTCTACAACTAAGTTTGTGATACGTAATCCTCCATCACTATCATCAGATAAGAAAGGTTTCGGATAGGTTTTATCCGTCATTACTGCTCCAGCGTTTGTTTGATAAGCAGCCTCGTCTAGAAAACCATTTTCAACTAAGGAACCATAAGGGCGATAGATATAGACCTCATCAGGAGGACCATTCCGGTTACCATTAGATACAGTTGTATTGATTCTATAAATTAATAAACCGGATCTTGGAATGTTCTTTTCGTATTTTCCTTCTTTCTTTCTATATTCCAAAACATAGTATTCATTCGCATTGGATGAATTTATTTTGTAACAAGAGTTATCTGGACCTTGAGAAAGGGGTACTAATGAATATCTACCGGTAGACGTAATTTCCGGAATTTCAGTAATCCAACTTTTACCTGCATACATCCACTTCATGTAGGCTCCCATATGACACCAGCCACTATTCATTAAATCCCAAGCACCAACAGGGTCTAGAGTTTTACTTTCTTCACTGTAATGATATAAGTCCGGAGCTCCTAAAGCATGAAACATTTCATGGCAGAGGGTATTAACAGTTACTTGGTTTTCCGGTTGAAAAACATAATCCATTACACGCTTGCCATGTATATAGCATTCTTTTGTATAAAGTGACCAACGATGTGCCCATAATAAATCACTCCATCCGTCACTATTTCCTTGAACAACAAAACAGATATTATCAACATATCCGTCATTATCATTATCTATTTCATCTGGAGTAAACTCTTGTTCAATAATACTTCTCATTGCATCAACTGCATTCTGAACAAGATTATGTTCTCTCATTGTAGATTCTTCACTGGTTTTATATCCATCCGGATTAGTCGTTGCATTATAAGCCCGGTAGAAACCTCTGTTATGAAAATCTACATAACCCACATTATTAGCTTCTAAATCAGCATGAGGAAAGAAATGAGACTGGATAGTCAAATTATCATAAGAAACTTCTAAGTAATAATCCTTAAGGGAACCTGTAGAAGAGGTAGTACTATTAAAGCGGCTGTCGTATACACTTCTCTTTTTTGAGAAAGTAGTAGCATCTTGGAAAGATATAAATATTACAATATTATTCAAAGGCTTTTTATGAGAAGCATATTGAGGTTGAAACATTCCCCTTGTCCGCGATAAAGGTTGCAAACGTTCACGACGAACATCATATTTTTCTTTGGAAATTTTTAACCAAGGTTTGAGCTTTGTATCAGCTATCGATGTTTTTCCTACTAAAAATGGTGAAGGAACCAATTCTCCCATATCATTTTTCTCAGCATAATAGCAGTAACCATCTTCTCCTTGCAATACTGTATAACCATCTTTGTCATGCACCCAATGGTAAAACTCATCCCCTGAAGCATACAGCGTTAATTGACTTCCATCAGGTTGGGTAACTGTTGTTTCAAGAAAGCTAAAAGGAGCAGCATACATCCAGCAGAAAATGTTGCACCAAAAACAAATCAAAAGTAATCTTTTCTTTATCATATTATTGATTTTAAACAAAATAAGGTCACCCCATCAAATAGGTGACCTTATTCTTAAATGACTATAAGGAAGGAATTATTTTGCTTTCGTAGCTACAACGCCATCCATAAGTAAGGTAAAGAAGCCACCAGATGCGCCTGTAGATGGATGAATTGCTTGGAATCCAAATCCATATTCAAACGTAATTACTCCATTCTCAAAAATTCCAGCTAAAGCACTCACTGTATATAAATCTTCTCCCTCTACATGAGTGGCCCTGAAGTAACGGTTCCATGCATCTGTAGGTTTCGGCATAGGACCTATATATTGATTATCTTTCATTGCAACCACAATTTCCCCATCTACTTCTTCCACACTCATTTTGGCAAGAGTTCCATAACCAAAATTCACATTTAATACGTTCGTATCTTCATCAGAAGCGCTAATTACTGCTGGAACGCTTACCGGAGTAACTTCATCGAAAGCAGAAATACCAGTTATATTATAAGTTCCGATTATAGCTGCCCACGGATGTTCGTCGTCTACAATCGTAACGAGAACACTATTTTGTTCAGATTCTAGTAATTTAGGAGATGTCGCTGAGATAATAATTTTAAAAGTCTTTTTTCCGGTAAAGACATCATTATCTATCGGTCTTACAATTACATTTTGTACTCCACAACCATCTTCAAAAACAATCTCTTTGTTTTCAATAACAAAGTCTGTTCCTTCAATGGCCGGACTACTTTCTCCTTCGGAAGAAGCTGTAAGGGTTACCGTTACTTTTCCACTCCCTTTAATCCCTGCTAAAGCAAGAGGGATTTGAAGGGGCTCGGTAGCATTTTCATCTACTGAAGCTGTCGTTGTCGGAAAACTTGCGTTAGAATCTGCCGCTCTGAATGATTGTGGTTATTAAATATGTCAATTTTTTCATTTGTTTCCGTTTTTAGAAATTAATACTTGTTTTGAATCATATTCTCATTAGCATCTATTTCGCTTTGTGGAATAGGCAGGAGATAGTAAGGACTGTCTGCAGATACTTCTTGAGCACCGGCAGGAGCACCTGTACCATCAGCTAAGAAACCTAAACCATCACGCTCCAAATCTTCATGTCTGCGCTTTAAGTCAAAGAAACGGTGCCCTTCAAATGCCAGTTCCAAACGTCTTTGTAACTGAATGGCTTTTTCCAAACTCTCACCACTTTCATTACCTGCTTCATAATCTGAATAACGTTTTGAGCGTACAATATTCAAGTCTGCCAAAGCAGGAGTATACTGCTTCAAATTGTAATTAGCTTCTGCACGAGTCAAGTACATTTCTGCAGTACGTATAAGAGGAATATCAACCAGACCGGCAGAGGCACCACCATTAGCCCATTTCCATACCATATTGCAATCACCACTTTCGCTGGTAACCATTTTGATAACAGAATTACGGCAGTCAGTGGTTGTATACAGTTCTCTTAATCCGCAAGAAACAGAATAATTACCTACATAGCTGGTTGTAGCACCCTGTCCCCAGCTGTTGCCAGGTAGAATTCCATCATCTGATTTAAGTGCTATGCGGAATAAAACCTCAGGAACTGCCATACTGGTAGTATATACTTTGCTGAAACCTTGAGTATCCGCCATATCAGAGCCATCACCTGTAATAGCAGCTGTTGCATTTGTTACAGCTAATTGATTTTCACCCATTGTTAGATACACGCGTGCCAAAATAGCACAAACAGATTTCTTATTTAAGCGATAATTGATTTTAGCATTGTAATCATCGCTCATCAATCCTTTCGCTCTTTCCAAATCTTCTACCAACCATGTATATACCTCTTTCACAGTATTACGTGCCGGAAAATCAGTTTCCGTATCTTTTTTATAAGTAACTCCTAAATCACCGTCAGAAGCCTGCTGATAGTTTCTACCATATAAACGTACCAGATCAAAATGTATCATGCCACGTAAAGCCAGACATTCAGCAAGTAGGTTGGCACCTAACTTTTTATCTGCTTCAGCTATTTCCATACCATCCAAACGGGTAATAACCTCATTAGCACCTAAAATACCATTATAAGCAGCAGACCACATACCAGTTACACCATATGTATCAGCGTAAAACTTGAAATCGGCAAATTCATTGTAAATCAAACGGCCGTCACGATTCAATGTTAGATTATCGGACATAACGTCTGGAACCATCAACATAAACTCGGTGGTATAAGATGCCGAACGAATTGATTCATATACACTATTGGTTGTATTATCAAAGTCTTGCATAGACTCTAGTGCATTGTCACTATTCAGAGAGTCATGAGGAGTGGTATCCAGAAAACCAGAACATCCGGTCAGTGACAAACTAAAAAGAGCAACTGCTGGTATTATTGTTTTTTTAATTAATTTCATACGAGTGTCTTTTTTGAAATTCATAAATAATAATTAGAAACCTATTTCAATACCGAACATGATCGTTCTGGAAGCCGGGTAGCTAAAGTCAAGAACACCACCTGTAGCACCTGCACCTGTACCTGCAGGTGAATCACCTACCTCAGGGTCAAGTCCTTTAAATCCTGTTACAGTAAACAGATTCAAACCTTGTGCAAAAAGTCGTAACTTCTCTACATGGGCTACCTTTAGCCATTGCTTCGGGAAAGTATATGCCAAGGTTAAGTTTCTCAAACGTAAGTATGAAGCATCTTCCAGATATCTGGTAGACTGATAAGAACTATTGTTGATACTTTGTTTGGGCACATTAGTTATATCTCCCGGATTTTTCCATTGGTCATACAGCATACTCTTATCTTGGTTATTACCATACTGTGCACCATCACTTTCCGTAAAGAAACGAATATGATTATAGATATAATTTCCACCAGAGAAGTAGAAATCTGCAGCTAATTCCCATCCTTTATATGACAGATTTGCACCAAAAGAACCAAAATATTTGGGGTCAGGAGTCTTACCATCTAAAACTACAGCGTCATTTGAATTGTAAGTATTGGTAATTCTGCCATCTGCAGTATAGTACAAAGCGTCACCATTGGCAGGATTTACTCCAGCCCAACGAACCATCTTATAGACATTGATAGGATAGCCTTCCTTAATCAGGTTATTCCAACCAACAGAAATATCATTTCCCTTATATAATTTTTTGATTTCATTCTTATTTTGAGAAATCATTCCATTCAATGTCAGTTTCCAGTCATTGGTTCTGATAAGATCACCACTGATAGAGAGTTCATACCCTTTGTTCATCAATTCACCAACATTATCAATACGACTTGAGAACCCTGAAGTCATAGACAAACGAGTTGAAAGTAACAAATCGGTTGTTTTACGTTGGTAGACATCAAATGTAACATTTAAACGTGAATCGAACAAAGAAGCATCCAAACCCACAGATGCCTGCATACTCTTTTCCCAAGATAAGTCAGGGTTCGGTAAACGTGCAGGATAAGCAGTTGATGCACCATTATAGCTACCATAACCATATACACCTTGTGCAGCATAATCACCAATGTTATTATTACCACTGGTACCTACACTACCACGAACTTTCAAACGAGTAAGCCAGCTTACATCTTGCAAGAATGATTCACGTTCCATGTTCCAGCCTAAACCTACAGCCCAGAACATACCATATTGGTTATCTGCTCCAAAACGTGAAGAACCATCCCAACGAATCGCTGCATCAATAATGTATTTACTATCATAAGTATAACCAGCAGTTGCCAGATATGAAAGCATTCTCCAATCAGTAGTATTTCCTGCTACATCTTTATCTGTTGCTCCAACTGAAATAGCATCCAATTTACCAGTTGCAAAACCACTAACAGAAGCTGTCAGTGTACGGTAATGGCTGGATTGAGCTTCCATTGCAGCTGCAGCTTTTACTTCATGAACATCATTAAAAGTTTTGTCATAACTCAACATATTGGTCCATACCCAAGTAGAACGTTGTTGAATACGATCGTTACGATAACCATAAGGTGAACCTAAAATCTGTGATAATTGAGATTCCGGTTTATTAAATTGGTAGTTTTGATATTGAGTAAAATCTACACCTGCTACCGTTGTATATTTGAGCTGATCCCAAATTCTCCATTCCAAATTGAAAGCTGCAATAATTTTAAGTTTACTTAAGCTTGCAGGATTATTTGCAATATTCTCAAAAATATTAATTTGATTACCAGCAACCTTCATGTCAGTATTATAGCTACCATCTTCGTTATAAGGAGCATCATAAGGATTAGCGTTAAAGATATAGTTGAACGGATTCAAAGCATTACGGTCTGTTCTTAGCAAACCTTCCTTGGAAATACCTGCAGAAGAATTAAAGCCAATTTTCACTACATCTTTAATTTTATGCTCAAGATTAGCACGCAATGTACTTCTTCTAAGGTAAGAACCAGGTACTATAGCATCCTGATCAAAATATTGGCCTGATAAATAGAAACGAGTAGCGTCAGTACCTCCTGCCACATTCAATTCATAAGACTGTGTAGTACCGGTACGGAAAATTTCATCAGCCCAATTTGTATTTTTAGCAGCAGCAATTTCAGCATCAGTCATTGCTCCACCATTAGCTCCGCCAGATGAACCGCGGCCAATACCTAGCTGACGTTCATAAGTAAGCTTTTCTTGTGCATTCATCATTGTAAAATCACTATCAGATAAGGTTCTGGTAGAAATTCCAAAAATGGCTTTTAAGTCAATTGTAGTTTTACCACTTTGACCTTTCTTGGTTGTGATAAGAATAACACCATTAGAGCCCCTGGAACCATATATTGCGGTTGCAGATGCATCTTTCAATACAGACATATATTCAATATCATTCGAGTTTAGTGCTGCAAAATCTGCAGAAGAAACAGGTACACCATCGATTACGAATAGTGGATCACTACCGGCAGATATAGAACTTGTACCACGAATCTTAATATTAGCACTTGCTCCCGGACGTCCAGTTGCAGCAGTTACTTGCACACCTGCTGCTTTACCTTGCAATGCTTGGTCTACACTGTTTACCGGTACTTTTGACAACTGATCAGCTTTTACTATTTCAACAGAACCGGTTAACGAGCTCTTTTTTGCAGCACCATAAGCCACTACTACTACTTCATCAAGCATAGCAGCATCTGCCTTAAGCACGATCTTTAGATTGCGTTTAATTGCCACTTCTTGTGTCTGCATACCAATGTACGAAACCTGCAAAGTCTTCGCAGAACTACCACTAAAATAACATACTGTACATCAACGATATATATACTTGACAGGAACTATCTATTAGGAAAGGTATATTTATATATTACGCTGATAATTAGATGTATATATATCCACTCATTACATGCATACTTATATAACGATCTACCCAATATTGCACTGTAACAAGATATAATCAGTTGATTAACAAATGCATACCTATTAACTATTCTATTTCTGAGGCATTTATAATTAGTCTCAAGTTACTATATTGTCATTTTATGCAAGATAATTTACTTGCATCCACAATATATCTATACAAAAATGCGAAGAATATCCTATAAAAGTATTCTTCGCATTTTACGTATAGATTATTTATCAATAAAACAATCTTAAGATCAAAAAACTTACCTTTTTAAAAGTCTCAGATTTATCTTCATTACATATTCAATCATTAGTGTCCCGATTTTAACGGGACACTAATGATTGAATATGAAAACTTCTACTCCTTTGTTGTACCTCAAAAAGTAGACACAGATATAATAAAAGATGCCGGAAGCGAATATTATTTTTATAAACAAAGAGCTAGTAGGCTTTGTAGACATCAAGAACTATATAGATCTTTATCAGTACATCACTATGCCCCCCCCTGTTATTGGATCCCCACTATTAGGGTTCATTCGGGACTTGTACTCCTATAGTGTACGCTCATGCTGGTGTACCCAAAAAGAAGGCACCTTCACAGGCACCTTCTTAAAAACACTTTAATTAAAACACTTTGGGTAAACATACCCAAATATACTTATAAAGTAGAAGACTCTACTTATTGAATGGACCTAATATTTCCTCTTTATATAATTTGATTGTATTTTTAGAATTAGAATTATCTGTCATTGTTATTACAGTAGGATTTTCGTCACTATCGGCAGACAAAGTGAAAGTCTTTCCATTAAATGGATAAACCATATAGCTCCAATTATAATCATTCCATAAAGTGACACCAAAATTATTACCTCTGGAAGCAAATGTAAAATTCACTTGATTGTCGCCCGCAGTTTTGTTATTGAAAAGTAAGAATCCTACTGTACCACCACAACTCCAATAAAAAGCGGTAGTTGTTGCATCATATGGTGTAAATAATGCATAATCCAAAGGAACCCCTAATGCCGGCATTACCTGAGTTTTGATAGCATTCCACCTAGCAATTGCTTGAGGATCTCCTAATCCACTCATTGCAAAATACCAGTCGTTGTTGAGCAAAAGATAATTAAGTGGGAAAGTTGGAGTAAAGAGGGCATTTACACCATTTGTTGGAGAAAAGGTACCATACTTTTCATCAGGCTGATATTTCAATTCCTCAATTGACTTTCCATTCAAAACCACCGGCTCACGGAATTTAATATTTCCTTCAGTCGTTATAATGTATGGCGCTTCTACTGTAACATCATTATCACCTTCCGTATAAGTAATTGCAAGGTTTCTATATGAAACTGTAACATCCGCTTTAAAATCACCCTCTGTATATTTATAAGCTATGAATTGAGAAAACACTTCATCTGCATCCTGAACACCTTGCAAGAAATCTTTCCATGCAACTGTTTCAGCCAATGGAGTCATTATGATTTTGGTAAGATTCTTCTTTCCTTTTAGTATCACCTTATCTTTAGTGGCCTCCATAATAGTAAACTCAAAGTCTCCTTCCATACCTTTTCCATCACTGCCTATTCCTCCGGGATTATGCGGATCTGAGAAAAAGTGCATTATTTCATTGTGGGTGTCAAAACTCAATACCGGACCAGCACTTTGCTTTAATACGTACGTACTGGCAACCTTTGCTCCAGCATCATATATGTCACTTGCTACTTGTACTGTACCATCTTCTGCAAATGAAACTAATATATTATAACCTCCATAAGTTAGGTTTGCGGAAGGATAGTACTCCATCAACCAACCATTCTTGGCACTTGTCAATACCTCTTTATCAGCCTTTAGTGTCGCTTCAATACGATTGGCAGAAGAATCATTAAATAAATTTTCCTCTTCTGGTGTGCAGGATGAATAAAGAGCGACGGCAAGCGATATAAATAATAAATTAAATATTTTTTTCATATTACTTTCTAATTAAGTGTTGTTAAATCAAGAGTAGCTACTTCTGCAGAGCGACGGGTAACGACTTTACGCAACTCATCAATATCTATTTGCCAACTACCTTTTAAATATTCTCTTATAATTTCCAATTTATCAAGGATGGCCTGCTTACCAGATTCATCTTCACCAACAACTCCGGCTGCTAATAACTTTTGCCAAGCAGCTTCTGTGCGAGTTATGTAAACAGAAAGAATTTCTGCAAAATCTTCATTTGCTTCCTTGCTAGCATATCCTGATACAAAACCGGATTTAGGAGCATCAGGATCTTTCAAGTTAATCCAGTCCGTAGCTCTATAATTACCGGCAGAGATCAAATTGAAGTCTGTATCATAGTTTTTCTTCTGCTGCAAAATGTGGGTAAACTCATGGTGCATTGTTTGGAAAAACCAATAATTCAAGTCTGTTGTACTGCCACTCTTATCAGGGAATGGGCTATCGATATCAATATACGGATGCTCAATATCAATAACGTTCACATTATACAGTGTCACCTTTATTCCTCCTTCGGCAGTACCCATCACAATACTACCAGTGTTAGGATAGTACGCCGGAGAACCAAACAGCTGCATCACTCGTGGACAATACATTTTGACGAATTCATCACCGGCTACTTCCTTATAAACATCAATCCATACATATTTCATCATTTTGGCCAGAGCTATAGACTTATCATAGTCTGCAGGAATCAGGTTAAACTCCATGTTCGATTCCTTATCATCATATCTATAATTAAAACTGATATTATAGGGCGTTACATAGTTCTTCATCAGCCAATTGTCGAATTCATTCATTTTCGGCTCTTCCGTATCAAAAATACTCTTTGAGTCAAGATCATCTTCACTGCAAGCCCCTAAGCACAAAGTGAATGTAATCAATAAAAATAGTTTTATATATTTCATAATTATTTCATTTTTAAAGGTTATTATCTTGGGTTAGCAGCCAAACCGGCATCAATAACATCCGAAGGCAACTGGATGGCACGACGCAGATCACCGACTTTCAATATATCTGTAGCCAATCCATAACGGTTGTGCGCTACTTCTATGCCATAGCGTTTAATGTCACACCAGCGTTGTCCATCATGCATTGTCTCAATACGGCGCATGTGCAATACACATTGAATAAAATTCTCTTGCTCACCTGATGCTACAGTAAATCCCTGAGGGTGAAGTTCTTTTTTGATAGTACGATCACTCCCCCCATCAGCCATAGATGGTATAGGGCAATATTTAATATCATTCCAGAATTTATTGATGCTTTCACGAGTCAATGTTTGCAGAGTATGAGTCATGCCATCATCATCAACATACGAAGAAAGGCAATTTGTAACTTGCCAACTATTTAAATCGGCAGCAGCTTCCTCATATTTCTCCAAAAATGTATAAGCCTCTGCACGACAAAGCAATGTTTCATTTGTTGTAAATGGAACAAATACAATATGCGCAAAACCTGTGCCGGATGTTTTGTCTGTATACTCCCAGAATTCATCCAACTTCGGGAAGCGTACAGTCTGATTCGAACCATAAAGTTTTCTACCCAGAATCAAGAAACTGCTGGAACCTGAAGAACCCCATGGACCTTTGGCCCAATAAGTCTCATAAGTGGTTATTTCCCGCCCATGATTGTAACGTGGCCCACTTCCGGAACCGATTCGCCCAGCAGCTGAATATGCCGGAATAATTAAAAGGTTGCAGTTTTCACTTGCCTGCACGTAGGCATTTGTCACGTCACCTGCTCCAAGTGGAATGTAATTGGTCATTTGACGCAATGCCCTATCCGGATTGCTTCCTAATACTTGCGTTGCGTATTCCACTACCTTCTGATAGTTTGACTTATCAGGTTTTACATAGAATAAGTTAAAGCGTGTTGCAAAAGCATAAGCAGCTTTTTTATTAAAATGATATTTAGGGACAGTGTAAACATCATCACTGATATATGGCAAAGCAGCTTCTATGTCCGCATTGATTTTTTCGTAAAGTTCTGCCATGGTTCCTCTTTCATATTTCACAATTACTTGAGTTTCCGGCTTTTCAGAATAGGGAATTCCCATATCCTTATCTGCCGTTTCCGGGTTATAAGGTAAACAGAAGACATTTGCTAATACAAAGTGGGCATAAGCACGGCACATCAAAGCTTCCGCCTTTTGAGGAGCCAGACTGGCGGGATCCCCCAAATCATATATTGCCTGTATAGCTTGATTGGCAGCTGCTATGGCGCTATAATGAGTTTGCCACATGTAACGTGGATCATCATTACCATCACTCGTGATATCTGACCACAAATAGATTTCCTCTTGATCCTTATAATTGACTGAATACTGAGGCCCGTGATCCACTACATTGTCACTACTATATTCCATCATGAGGACAGGGGTCTTGTTTGGATAAGCAGATACAAGTATAGATGTTACTTTTGCTTCCGTGTCAATTTCAGCACGGTTATCCGGCATCGTATTGAGGAAATCATCGCAGGAACCCAGCAAGAATGCAGTTCCTATAAGCGCTATATATATATGTTTCATATTTTTATTCTCTTTTTAATGGTTAAATTCCTAATCTCAAGGTTAGCGTAAATTGGCGTGGTACGGGGACTGCCACACCTCCTGTATTGAAGAATTCAGGGTCTTGTCCGTTCAACGTCTTATCAGCATAAATCAAGAATAAGTTGGTTGCTTGAAGCTTAAGTGATAAGTTGTTGAATTTTAATGGTGCAATCCAGGATTTTGGAAAATCATATGATAATGAGATTTCTTTCATGCGAATGAAGTCACCTTTAGCCACACGTGCAGTAGAGCGGTTGTAAGCATTATAAGCATAACTCAAATGATTATATTCTTGATTTAAACGACGGTCCGCAATAACAGGAATATTAGTCGTATTCTCATCGCCCGACTGCGTCCAACGGTTCTTGAATTCTTTGGGCATGGCTGCCAGGTCAGAATACCAGTTTTTGAAAACCGGATCCAGACGGATAACATTATCAAATGAGTAGGTCATGAATACATTCAGCTTAAAACCTTTATAACTAAAGGTATTTCCAAAACTACCAGTAATAGTCGGATCTGTAGGCCCTTCGTATACCAAATAGTCTTTTACGCGTGATTGGAAGTTAAGATCTGTCACAGTCAGTGTGCCACTTTCATTAATAAAAGTAGGAAGACCCTCTTCGTTCAACCCTTGGAAGTCAATAGAGAACAGAGAACGCACGGGATAACCTTTCATTGTAAAACCGGAACCAATCACCATATCCAGAATACGGGTGTTAGTTTCCAAATCCGTTACTTCATTTTTAGCTTGCGAGAAGATGAAGTCTGTATTCCATTTAAAATCCTTAGTTACAATATTGCGTGTAGACAATGTAAACTCTATGCCATGCGATTTCATACTTGCTACATTGGCATACTTCATCACTTGTCCACCAATACCCATTGTGTTAATAGCACCAATCAAGTCATAATTATCACGTTTATACCAATCAGCTGCTAAATTGATGCGATTGTCCAGAAAACCAATCTCAGCACCGATATTGAGTTCGTGTTTCTTTTCATAAGTAAGTTCACTATTCTCAAGGTCGTCAATCTGTAAACCCGATTCTTTCACTGAAGTAAATGGGCGCCAAGGATTAAAACTACTAATCACTACCCGAGAGTTGGTTACGTTTGCCGGACCACGGTCTGCGGTCAGTGAATAAGATGCCTTTAAAGTCAGGTTTGATAATGTCGGTCGCAAATCTTCAAAGAATGCTTCTTCATGTACATTCCAGGCACCAGACACATTCCAAGTAGGCAACCAACGAGAAGCACGACTCTTACCTAACT
>OGIH01001080.1_pt1 | contig 16413 bp, 17 predicted proteins | sample 1571721 | NCBI WGS metagenome assembly OGIH01 (sample SAMEA2582068, study PRJEB24529) | metagenome | biome: Human gut stool | place: China | collected 2011
TTTAGCACTATGGAAATAAAATATTTTGAAAACAGAGAAGATTGGCGAAAATGGCATCCAATTTACCTTCGCTATAAATATCGGAAAAATAGAAGAGATCTTAGAGAAGCAGGTCGCTGGTTGTAACAAGATATTAATGCGTGTCGGAAAAAGTCATATCATAAATAAAAATCATATCTTACAAATAAATCTCCCTAAGCAGCGTTTATTATTATTGACGGAAGAGGGTAAGCCTAAAGAGTTGGTAATATCCAAGGATCCGTTGAAAGTGCTGAAAGATAATCTTGAGAAGGAGATGGGAAAGCCTCAAGAGGAAGAGGAAAAGGAATAAGACTATGATTATAAAGATAGGAAAAGCAAAAGACAATGATTTTATTGCAAACGATCCTCATGTAAGCCGCCATCATGCCCGTCTGATACGTGAGGATGGTGGCAACTTATTATTGGAGGATACGGGATCTACTAACGGTACGTTCGTGAATGGAGCCCAGATCGTAAAGAAACGTGTTACTCCTACGGATCATATTCGCTTGGGGGATAGCTATGTCTTAAATCTTTCCGAGGTGCTTAAATACAATAATGATTATAGCGATGAATTTGCCGCATTGAAAAAAGTCTACGATGATTATATTCAAGCAAAAGTTAAGATTCAATCCTCTAATCACTTTAAGACCAGATTATTTCAATCCTTACCATTTGCTTTGCCCGGAATAGTGGGGGTCGTGATAGGCTTCTTAGGGAAAGGTAGCCCGGAACTATTCGGCATCAGCCTCCTGATAACGATTTGTGCCCCTACGGTAGGAATCTATCTAGGAGCCAAGCAGTCAGCCAAAATTCCCCAGCAATTGCAGGATATCGCCAATCAATTTAAGATAGACTATGTTTGTCCGAAATGTGGGACATTCTTAGGTGAGATCCCTTGGGAATCATTGAAAAACCGAAAGCAATGCCCAGTTTCTTCCTGTAAGGCCAAATGGGTGAGAGAATGAGCCTTTTCTTTTCGTATAGTAAAACAGCCTCTTTTGTACATGAAACCCAAATGTTTGATTATAAGAGAGAATAACAAGTTTATTAATCCATTGCTTTTTGTACTTTTGTTTTCGGAATATTAATATATTAGGAACAAAGGTTATGCAAGAAGAGGAATATACATTCGTAACTTTAGACGGCAATGACGTCATGCCAGCGGATGCTGTCATAATAGACGTGGAAGGAGGAGGTGTCGACCTAGACGATGCCATAGTTATAGACGATAGTAGCATCGAGTCTTTCGATCATTCAGACTTTATAACATTGGCGGACGATACGGTTATGCTTTCCGATACAGATATGATGGATCTGTACTCTACGGATATGGATGGCGCAGATATTTCGTTTATCGTATGATCGCGGTTAAATGTCCACATTGCCATGTAGGATTAAAGGTAGACGAGGGGAAGATTCCCCTCGGCATTACCTCCTTTAAGTGTCCGAAATGCAAAGAGCCTATTCCTTTGTCCTTATTATCCGAGAAATGTAATCATCAGGAAATCGATTCCGATACGATTTTAGTGACACCTGTCAAGACTGGAATCGGCAGACTGACGGTTCTTCCAGACGCCGATACACCTGAACAAGCGTTTCCTCTTCACGAAGGGAAGGTTGTCATTGGCCGGAAGTCGAACGCCTCACAAGCTACGATGCCAATTATCACGGCTGATCGCACGATGAGTCGCGAGCATATTTGCATTGAGGTGAAAAAAGATTCAAAAGGTGGATATAAACATTTCCTTACCGACAATAATAGTAAAAACCATACGTTATATAATAACAGTTACCTAGAGAATGGCGAGGTGGTCGTGCTCAATGATAATGACGAGATTATTATTGGTCGCACCGTCTTACGTTTTAATGAATAAAACTCATTTGTTATGATTATAACGATCGGTAAGCCATGTGCTATTACGGAAAAAGGAGGCAGATCGAATAACGAGGATTCCATTTACCCGCTTCCCGAACAAGTGACCCTTGACCAAAAATTGTTTATGGTTTGCGATGGTGTGGGTGGAGCCGAGAAAGGGGAGGTAGCCAGCTCATTAGCTTGCGAGTCCATACAAACTTTCTTTTCTACGTTCCTAAAGGATGATCCCACGCCTGAGTTTATCCATAAAGCCGTACATTATGCGGAAGTCTGTTTCGACTCCTATGTTCAAGAGCATCCGGAAGCGATGGGTATGGCTACTACGCTCACCATGGCCTATATCGCTTCTTCCGGAATCGTATTGGCTCATATCGGAGATAGCCGGATCTATCATCTGAGGAAGGGGGAGATTTTATATCAAACAGAAGATCATTCATTGGTAAATTCGTTGGTTAAATTAGGTAAGATCACTCCGGAAGAAGCGTTAACCCACCCCCAGCGGAATGTGATTATCCGGGCTATACAAGGCACTCATACTCCAACAGAAGCGGACATTATTACCTTGAACGATATTCAACCCGACGATTTCCTCTTTCTTTGTACGGACGGGGTTCTTGAAAGACTGAAGAATGAAAAGATCGCAGAGATATTTAATGGTCGTTTATCTGTTCCGGAAATAAAGGACGCTCTCATGGAAGCCTGTGACGGCAAGACTCGGGATAATTTTTCTTTTTATATCATACCTATTCAAAAAGTGGAAGATAGCATGGGTTTTAAGCAAAATATTCTCTCTTTTCTTTATTCTTTTATATAAATAACGTACTTTTGGCAGATTAAATGGAATTATTCAAGGTTATGAATCTGCCAGACGGACATCTTCTTCAAAATGGAAAATACAGACTTACTCATGTGGTTGGTCAAGGTGGTTTTGGCATAACCTACAGAGGAGTTTGGTATACAGAGGTTAAAGGATCTTTAGGCACCGTAAAGACGGAGGTCCCTATCTGTGTCAAGGAATATTTCTTCAAGGATTATTGTTATAGAGAACCCGGTTCCCAAGCCGTAAAAGTACATTCGGAGACGGGAAAGGTCTTATTTAACAAGTTCAAGGAAAAACTGATCAAAGAGGCAAAGATCCTATCGGAAGTTCACCATCCCTATATCGTAAACGTGTTGGAGGTTTTCGAGGAAAACAATACGGCTTATATTGCCATGGAGTATATTTCCGGCTTCTCGCTAAAATATATGCTTGAGAAAAACGGGATATTGCCCGAAGCTACGGTCCTTAAATATGTACGGCAAATTGGCGAGGCGTTACAATTCGTTCATGATAAGAGTATCTTGCATCTAGATATCAAGCCTAGCAATATCTTGATCGATAAGAACGGGAACGCCCGCTTGATCGATTTCGGAGTCAGCAAACGTTACGATATCGAGCAGGAAGAGACCAGCACTACGATGTTAACCCTTTCTAAAGGATTCGCATCCATAGAGCAATACGATAACGAAGGAACACAAGTGTTCTCGCCCCGTCCGGATATTTATTCCTTGGGAGCCACGATGTATAATCTGTTAACGGGAACAATCCCTACAGAATCTATACTACGTGCCGCACGTCCTTTGCGAAACCCCTCTGAAATCAATGCGGCGATCAGCCCGAAAACAGAGGCTGTTATCATAAAAGCGATGCAAATCATTCCTGCGGATCGCTTTGAGACGGTGGGCGAGATGTTGGCGTCTTTGGATTTTTCTCAAGCGGAAAAGGAAGTTCAGGTTGTCCCAAGTCCATCTCCCGAGATTGTGAATGAGGAAACAACGGTGGTTTATTCATCACCTGTAGATTCTAAATTAGCAGGATCGGATGATTAAGAGACTGTTGTCAATGTGGCTAATCCACCTGCCGTGGAGCCAGTAACAGAAAAGAATAATTCCAGAAAGAAAATAATTCCTATCGGAATCGCTATATTTGTCGTTGTAGGATCCGCTACAGCTCTTTTAGTGCATAGCAATAGGCCCACAAAAGAGGTTGTCGAGAGTATTGATTTACCTTCAGCTGTGGAGCCGGATAGCAATGTCTCAAAAGAAGTAGAAATGCCAGATCACCCAGTTTTACATACGGAACCTCCTATCTCTGAGATAAAGGAAGCGGAGAAACAAGAGCCTAAAGTGGAAGAGAAACGACCTATGGAAACAGAGCATACGATAGAAGAGAATGTTCTCCCGGATCAGCCATCGGAAAATGAGATGAATGAGAAATATAACTCGTTAATCGCCTCCGGTAAGGAAAAAATGGCCAAAGCTGATTATTCGGGAGCTAAGAAAGATTTGTCGGAAGCAAAGGATACGAAACTTACGGAAGAGGTAGTCCGGTTGATCATCGCTTGCGATGAGAAAACCGAGGAGAAACTTATAGCGGACAAAAAGGCCCTGTATGAGGAGAAAATGGCTTTCGGACGATATAAGATCGTACGTAAGAAGTCAAATAACAGATACGGGGCGATCGATTCGAAAGCCGAGGAACGTATTCCTTGCAAATACCTAAGTGTCGGTATCGCGGATAACGGCCGGGCATTCGAACGGGAAGACAATTTGTTTGATATTTATAATTCTGACGGATCATTGATTAGCGAAGGCCTTACTTATTATTGATTGTAATATTATGAACAACTAAACATGTATTTACCTATTATATGAAAAGACTTTGGATATTGATGATATGTGCGGTATTTCCCCTCGGATTGCTGGCGCAACAGCGTACGGAATACAACCGTAAGGGAGATGAAGCGATGAAACGTCTTGATTATAGTGACGCTAAAATGTGGTACGAGGAAGGCGTATCGCAATGCGACGCATACAGTATTGATCAGCTGACTACGATTTGGCTTTCCAACGAGCGAATGCGGCCTTCCATGCGTAGCTTGATGAATAAATGTTTAAACTGCCTGACGGTCAAAGCTACGGAAGATGATCCGGATGCCATCTCTAAATTAATCATTTATTATTCGGAAGGTATCGGAACCCCTAAAAGTGAGGAGCTAGCAACCTATTGGAAAGAATACCAAGAGATATTGTTAAAGCCGGCGGAACCGGAGGCCCAACCGATAGATTCCGCGGCGGTATCCCCTAAGAAACGAATGGAGTTTTTCGCGGGATACTCGTATTCGATCGAATCTCCTTATGGAATCACGGTAGGAGGTATGGGGCAACGCTTCGGTTGGTATGTCCGTTTCAAGACGAATATGTCTTTTATGAATTATACGGACGAATGTAATAACCAAGGGCAGATTATTAAGTTCTCTAATTCGGAAGGGGAATCTTATGAGCTTAATACAGGTAAATCCTCGAAGACAAATAGTATAGCCGGAACGGCCGGTTTAATCGTAAAATGCTTTCCGTGGTTATATGCCTCCGTTGGTTTGGGATATGGTGAAAGAGCTTTACTACATTCGTTCACGACCCATTCCTATGAAAACTACGATAGTACACGAGAGGTATGGTGCCGGAATATTGATTCCTCATACAAAGGGGTCGCTGCCGAGGTTGACTTGATGATGAAAATAACGAACTCTGTATTTATTAGCGTTGGATGCAATACGGTTAATTTTAAGTACTTGGATCTAAACGCTGGCTTAGGTGTATTCTTTTAATATTGATTATTTATGAAACATATATACTCACTCTTCTCTATTCTATTTGCGGCTTTATTAATGGCCGGATGCGTGAATGATCCGGATATAGATGGTGGCATTCGAAACGCTAAAAAACCGTCTGTTAAGACAGACGAGATATTGAAGTCCACGGCTAGTTCCGTGACAGTATCGGGGGAGGTCTTGCAAGAAAACGGCGCTCCCGTGACAGAGGCCGGTTTTTGTTGGAGCACGGAATCAACCTTTACTGTGATAGAGAAAAATAAAAAAGCCGTATCCAAGCGTAAGGTAAAATATGAGGCTACGATCGAGGGCTTAACCAATGATCTGGATTACTATATCCGGGCCTATGCGATCAATGCGGTAGATACCGCTTATGGAGAGATTTTACCTTTTAAGACGAAAGATGGATTAGGAAGCGTTAAGACCTTATTGCCAGTCAACGTGATGTCTACTTCCGTTCAATGTGGAGGTATGATAACCAAACAAGGGGAAGCCGAAATCGAGGAAAGGGGTATTTACTTAATGCTGAATCCGGAGCCTTCAGCATCCGACTCTACGATTCGTATAGACATGGAAGCCGATTCGTTCTATTGTACGATCTCCGATTTAAAACCGGAAACTACCTATTACGTTAGAGCTTACGCAAAAAGTAAATATGGTGAGTATAACGGGGCGAAAGTCGAGACCTTTAAGACCACGAATGGTCGTCCTGTATTAGATGATAACAAATTCAAGAAAATAGCGACAGAGTTTACCTATGCGGAGTTCTCCATGGAAATAATAAGCGAGGGAGATTCTCCGATCACGGCATGTGGTTTCTGCTTTAGTGCTGATAAATCGCCGACAATAGAAAATGGGGATACGATTATTTGCGGAGCGGGTATCGGAGAATTTGCCGGGAAAATCTATGATATGCAACAGCAGAAAGGGTATTACGTACGTGCTTATGCGACAAACGCTTTAGGTACTACCTATAGCGCAGGCGAAGGTATCCATACGATTCTGGAAAGTGAGTTGCCTACAGTCAATACGAAGGAGGTGTCTACTATTAAAAACGGTACCGCATGGGTAGGAGGAGAGGTCTTACCCGAAGGTGCCTCACCGGTTACAGAGGCCGGTGTATGTTGGGGAACTAGTCCTAGTCCGGCCTTTGGTAATTGTGAAGGAGCGGTAGCTCTTTCTTCCGGTACACAAGCGTTTACGGGTACGATAAAGGAATTGAGAGGAGGCACGAGCTATTATTTAAGGGCTTACGCTAAAAATAAGAATGGTATCGCTTACGGAGAGGAAGTTCGCTTCCAAACTCCGGATATATTTGGAGCAGGGGCAAGGTTTGAGGGAGCTTTCCGGATACCGGGATCTACCTCTTTCTGTACCTTGGCTAATAGCACGGGATTCTTGTTAGGCGGTGACACGGGTAGGGAATACACCGATGAGTTTTGGGGATATATGACCTCTAAGAAAGAATGGTTGCCCTTAAGGTCTCAGCCTGAGAAATTATCGGGCCAAGCATGTTTCAGCATCGGATTTGGCCTATGGACTTTTGGTGGTTTGGATAACACAGGAAAGATATGTGACAGTTTATATGTATACTCCACATCCGATAATTCTTGGAGCGCCGTACAAACAGACCAGCAACGGCCTAAAGGTATGTATCGGGCGGCATGTTGCAGAATGGAAGATCAAGCGTTCCTCATAGGTGGACGTAGAGGTAACGAACTAATCGATGAAGTCTGGACTTATGAACCGAGCGCTTTCGTTTGGAGCAAGAAATCTAATTTCCCGATTAAACAATACGGCGGAATATCCGTTGTAATTGGTGACCGTATATATGCCGGACTGGGGATTATTAATAAAGCGGATCCTTCTTTGGAATATACGACACAGTTTTGGTCTACAGACAAGAACGCTGTAGCTTGGGAAAAGGAGGCTTCGTTCCCCGGAAGGATGCTTTTATGTGCTATCGCTTATGGTAATTACGTATATGGCGTAGACGGGGACGGTTATATTTGGTGCTATGATCCGGACTCTCAGAACTGGAGCCAGAAATCCCAGTTACCAGCGGCTAACAGGTCTGTACATTGCATGTATGTCTTGGATAATTATATCTATATCGGTTTGGGCAATGCCTCTAACTCATTAATCAGTTACGATCCTACTTGGGATAATTAAAGATGAATAGAACAGCGATTTTAGAACAGATACAGAAGAACGTAGAACGGCTGTCGGCTCCTGATCTACCGGAATACAAATATATCCCGTTGCATCAGAAGCCATCGCCTTCAGTCGCTACGTTGCATGAGATCATGCGCCTATTACGTACGGTTATCTTCCCCGGATTCTTTGGTACGGAACAAGAGGCTCAATTAGGCTCTATCCAATATTATACGGGAGTCTATTTGGAAAAGATCTATGATCTCTTGCAAGAGCAAATATATAATGGGCTTTGTTTTGAGGTAGAGCGTTGTTGTGATTCCAAGGACCGGGCTTCCGAGATCTCGATCGCTTTTATTAACCGGATTCCTCATATCAAATATTTACTGTCCACCGATGTAAAGGCCATCTTGGATGGTGATCCGGCAGCCAAGAGCGTGAGTGAGATTATATTCTGTTATCCGGCGGTCTACGCGCTTTTACATCAACGGGTCGCTCATGAATTATTCGAGCTAGGCGTACCGGTACTCCCGCGTATCATTACGGAAATGGCACACTCGCAAACCGGGATCGACATTCATCCCGGGGCGCAGATCGGAGAATATTTCAGTATCGATCATGGAACGGGTATTGTCGTGGGACAAACCGCCATTATCGGAAACCATGTCCGCCTTTATCAAGGTGTGACGTTAGGAGCCAAGAGTTTTACGCTGGACGAGGAAGGACTTCCGATAGATTTGCCCCGTCACCCGATCATCGAGGATTATGTGACCATTTATTCCAACGCATCCATATTAGGACGGATCACTATTGGCCGAGGATCTATTATCGGGGGTAACATCTGGCTCACCCATAGTGTACCTCCCAATTCCAAGATATCTCAATCACGTGTCGAAGAAAAATTCACGGAAATATGATATTATTTGAAAGAGATTCCGTATGTTTGTGCAAATGACATTACGGTGTTTTCCTTAAATAATAGAATATGACCATGAACAAAGTAAAGACATTAGATGATCTCAAGAAAATGCGTGAATCTCTTCGTGCGTCTTTGGATCTGCGTGAAAAAAGCAATACCCCTGATCAGCTCGTACAAATTAAGGTTTCTATGGCCACTTGCGGTATAGCTGCCGGAGCCAAGGAGATAATGAGTTATTTTATCGAGGTTTTAGACGGGCAGAAAGTCGATGCGTTGGTAACTCAAACCGGATGCATGGGCTATTGTTATGCGGAACCGACTATCGAAATCAAGCTTCCGGGTCAGGAGCCGTTGGTATTCGGTTATGTCGATAAGGCAAAAGTAGAAGAGATCATAGATAAGTATATCCGTAAGGGTATCTTGGTAGACGGCATCATTCCTGTAACTTACACCACCGTAAAACCCGAATAAGAAATTTAATATCTTACATAAATGGCACAATACACGAATTATATATTGGTGTGCGGTGGCACAGGTTGCCGTGCATCACAAAGCGAGCAGATCATCGAGAATCTGAGAGCCGCCGTCGAGCAATACGGATTAGAGGATACACAAGTGATCCGTACCGGATGCTTCGGTTTCTGCGAGAAGGGTCCGGTGGTTAAGATGATCCCCGATAACACTTTTTACGTACAAGTTCAACCATCGGATACGGACGAGATCGTACGGGAGCATTTGGTAAAAGGCCGTAAAGTGGAACGGTTACTTTATATGAATCCAGAGAACCGTGAGCTGGTTCCGGACTCCAAGCATATCGGATTCTATAAGAAACAGCTACGAATCGCCCTTCGAAATTGTGGCTTTATCAACCCGGCGAATATCGATGAGTATATCGCTCGTGACGGCTATGTAGCGTTAGGAAAAGCCCTTGTGGAAATGACTCCCGAGGAAGTAATCAAGGAAATCATGGATAGCGGTTTACGGGGTCGTGGGGGCGGTGGTTTCCCCACAGGTTTGAAATGGCAGATTACCCGTAAGGTACAAGCGCCTCAAAAATACGTGGTTTGTAATGCGGACGAGGGCGACCCGGGCGCTTTTATGGATCGCTCCATATTGGAGGGCGACCCGCATTCGATTGTGGAGGCTATGGCGATTAATGGATATTGTACGGGAGCTAGCAAAGGTTTGGTATATATCCGTGCCGAATATCCGCTAGCCGTGGAACGTTTGAAAATCGCCATACGGCAAGCGAAAGAATATGGATTGCTGGGCGAGAATATATTTGGGACTGATTTCTCATTCGATATCGAGATCCGGTACGGTGCCGGAGCTTTTGTTTGTGGAGAGGAGACCGCTTTGATCCACAGTATGGAAGGTTTGCGAGGCGAGGCTACCGTAAAGCCGCCGTTCCCTAGTGAACACGGGTATAAAGGTTGTCCGACCAATGAAAATAACGTAGAGACTTATGCGAATATCCCGGTGATCTTGTTAAGAGGCGCTAAATGGTTCAGTAGTATCGGAACGGAGAAAAGCAAAGGAACAAAGGTGTTCGCCTTGGCTGGAAAGGTAAACAATGTGGGGCTGATCGAGGTTCCTATGGGTACGACTTTGCGTGAGGTTATCTTTGGAATTGGGGGAGGTATCAAGGATGGAAAGAAGTTTAAGGCTGTGCAAACCGGTGGCCCGTCAGGAGGTTGCTTGACAGAAAAGCATCTAGATCTTCCTATCGATTATGATAATTTGCTTGCCGCTGGTTCCATGATGGGTTCCGGAGGTATGATCGTCATGGACGAGGATGATTGTATGGTAGCCATGGCTAAGTTCTATCTGGACTTTACGGTCGAGGAATCTTGCGGTAAATGCGCACCGTGCCGTATCGGTAATAAACGCTTACATGAAATATTGCAGAAAATTACGAGTGGAAACGGAACCGAAGAGGATTTGACCCGTCTAAGGAATCTGGCGATGGTGATTAAGGATACCGCTTTATGCGGCTTGGGACAGACTTCTCCGAATCCGGTTTTATCTACGATGGATAATTTCTACGATGAATATCTGGCGCATGTCCGGGAGCATCGTTGTCCGTCTCATCAATGCCGGGAACTTACTCAATATTTCATCAATCCGGAGAAATGTAAAGGATGGACGCTCTGTGCCCGTGTTTGTCCGGTGCATGCAATTACAGGTGGACGGAAAATTCCTCATATTATCGATCCGCAAGCTTGTATCCGTTGCGGTACCTGTATGGAGAAGTGTAAGTTCGGAGCGATTTATGTCCACTAAATTCATTTACAATCATGGAAACAATTAAATTAATCATAGATAATAAAGAGGTGGAAGTGCCGAGAGGAACCACCATTTTAGATGCGGCAAAAAGTGTAGGTATTCATATCCCGACACTCTGTTATATGAAACTGGAGGACTTGCACTACGAGAATAATCCGGGAGCTTGCCGTATTTGTGTCGTAGAGATCGAGGGACGTAGAAATTTAGCCCCATCCTGTAAAATGGAATGTACGGAAGGTATGGTCGTACGGACACATACCCCTCGGGTAATGAATGCCCGCAGGACGGTGATGGAGCTGATCCTCTCGAATCATCCGGCGGAATGCCTGACATGTAGTAGCAACGGACATTGCGAGTTACAAAAGATCGCGCACGACCTAGGAATCCGCGAGATCCGGTATAAGGGAGAAATGTCTACATTTACGATAGATCGTTCCCCTTCTATTGTCCGGAACATGAACAAATGCATCATGTGCCGCCGTTGTGAGACCATGTGCAATACGATACAGACGGTTGGCGCCTTGACTGCCGTGAACCGTGGATTTAACGCGGCCGTATCGACAGCTTTCGAACGGGATATGGCCGGAAGTACCTGTTCTTATTGTGGACAATGCGTATCCGTCTGTCCTGTAAACGCGCTTAGCGGACGTAATACGCAACAGCCGGTCTTGGACGCTTTGGCCGATCCTACTAAAATTGTTATCGCCCAGACAGCGCCGGCGGTTCGCACAGCGTTGGGACGTGATTTCGGGTATGAGCCGGGTACATTGGTTACAGGCAAGATGGTTTCAGCTTTGCGTCAATTGGGTTTTGATTATGTATTCGATACGGACTTTGCCGCCGACTTGACCATTATGGAAGAGGGAACGGAATTATTACATCGCCTAGGTAGTTACTTGAATGGAGACAAAGAGGTGAAAATACCGTTAATGACGAGTTGTTGTCCGGGCTGGGTTAGCTTTGTGGAACAACATTTCCCCGAGTTACGGGATAATTTATCTACAGCCAAGAGCCCGCAGCAAATGTTCGGAGCGATCGCCAAGAGCTATTTCGCCGAGAAGTTGGGAGTGGACCGTAAGGATTTGGTAGTCGTATCTATCATGCCTTGTTTGGCGAAGAAGTATGAGGCTAGCCGCCCGGAGTTTAGCGTGGAAGGTAATCCCGATGTAGATTATTCGATATATACCCGTGAGTTAGCCCGTTTAATCCGTTATGCGAATATAGATTTCAATGAACTGCCGGATGGTGAGTTCGATCGTCCGTTGGGTGAATCTACCGGAGCGAGCGTGATCTTCGGTACTACCGGCGGTGTTATCGAGGCCGCTTGCCGTACTGCTTATGAATTATATACGAAGAAAAATCTGGATAAAGTGGACTTCGAGGAGTTACGCGGGCTGGAAGGTATTCGTAGCGCTACCATCGATTTTAATGGGACTCCGGTAAAGATCGGTATCGCTCATGGTCTGGGGAATGCCCGCAAATTGATCGAGGAGGTGAAGAACGGTACCTCTCCTTATCATGCGATCGAGGTGATGGCTTGTCCGGGAGGCTGTATCGGCGGTGGCGGACAACCGTTCCACCGAGGCCGTATGGAGGTACTTCGCCGGCGTGCTGCCGCTCTTTACCGGGAAGACGCTAACAAACCGCTTCGCAAGAGCCATGAGAATCCGTATATCCAGCAATTATACAGCGAGTATTTGGGAGAGCCTTGCGGACCGAAAGCCCACAAATTACTGCATACACATTACATAGATCGTAAGGAAGTAATCGGTATGTATATAGAAACTGAAAAAAGTAAATAAGCCATGAATGAGATACATTTGCCTAAAACAAAAGTAGCGGAGCTACATGCGATATGCGCTGAACGCAACAACGATCCCGGGGAGTTGATCAATATCTTGCACGCCGCCCAAGGCTTGTTCGGATATTTACCACCGGAAGTCCAACAGGTTATCGCCGCTGAATTGAATATCCCGGTCTCAAGGGTATATGGCGTAGTTACTTTTTACTCATTCTTTACGATGACCCCCAAGGGGAAATACCCCATCTCGGTTTGTCTGGGAACGGCCTGTTACGTGCGTGGCGCGGAAAATGTTCTGGAAGAAATGCAACGTCAATTGGAAATAAAGGTAGGAGAGACTACACCGGACGGTTTGTTCTCCTTGGATTGCTTACGCTGTGTCGGTGCTTGCGGATTAGCTCCGGTGGTCATGATCGGCGGGAAGGTCTATGGAAGGGTTACTCCCGAGAAGGTACGGGATATACTTTCCGACTACTATCTGAAAGAACAATAGGATATAAAAACACAAGCGGTCACATAAGGTTTTACGTGACCGCTTGTATAAAATAATGCGAATAATCGTATTTTCAGAAACGACTGATCGAACCGCCCCCCCCGGAGCTTCCACCTCCCCAAGAGCCGCCACCGCCGCCTCCGCTAAAACCTCCGAAACCACCACCGCCCCCCATAATAATAGGGCCACCTCCTCCTCGGTGTATGCGGTCGATGGTACGATTTTTTTTCTCTGTATACCCGCAACTCTTACAGCGGTATACATCTTCGGCCAGACCTTCCGAGAAACGAGTCGCTTCCCGGATCACCTGCTGCCCCATATACACAAAGGTTTTCTTTCCACAACGGGGGCATGCCTTCGGACGATACTTTAAGTATGCGATAAACGCCGATAAACCTATCATCCCGATAATCCCCACCACGAATATCCACATAAAATCATCATCGGACGAGGAAGAAGAACGGTTGCCAGTCATGCCTGCCCGTTCATAGTCGCTGGACATTAAATACTTGGTAACCGCCATGACTCCTTTCAACATGCCGGCGCTATAATCCCCGGCCTTTAGATCGGGCATCATATACCGCTGCTGGAGCCGGTAGCAAATCGCGTCGGGTAAGACACCCTCGATGCCATATCCCGTCTCGAAAACGACCGAACGTTGGGAAGGTTCCGTCACCAACTGGATCAATAAACCATTATCCTTGCTCTTTTGTCCCAATCCCCAATGTTTGAATAAATCCGTAGCGAACATCCGGGCATCCTGATCCCCGATGCTATTCACGGCAACGACAGCTACCTCGATACCGAGACTATCTTCCACTACATTTAATAATTGATTGATACGTGCCGCGTCATCCGGGGTAATGATACCATCCGGATTACTGACATGGTTCAACCGGTTGGAAAGACGCACGTTCGGAATGGTCTCGATCGAATAATCCTTTGCCGCGAAAATAGAAGAGGCAAAACCAACCAGCAATAAACTGATCCATAAAAGGCTTACCGGACACTTGCGCCTAGATCTTATATTCTTTATCTCACTCATTCAGCGAATGGCTATTAGAATTCTACCTTAGGAGCCTTTTCCGCACCGGATTCAGCGGCGAAATAAGCTTTCGATTGGAAGCCGAACATTCCGGACAAAATATTGTTCGGGAATTGGCGAATATAGGTATTATAAGACTGAGCTACCTCATTAAAACGTTTACGCTCTACTGAGATACGATTTTCGGTCCCTTCCAATTGCGCTTGAAGCTCCATAAAGTTTTGATTCGCTTTTAAGTCTGGATAACGCTCTAAAACAAGCATCAAACGGGAGAGGGCATTTCCTAACTCACCCTGTGCGGACTGGAATTTCTTCAAGGATTCCTCAGTAAGGTTAGAAGGATCAATCGTAGTCTTCGTCGCCTCGGCACGAGCGTTGACCACACCTTCTAAAGTCTCTTTCTCATGCGCGGCGTATCCTTTTACCGTATTTACCAGATTCGGGATCAAATCCATACGGCGTTGATATTGGTTCTCAACTTGGCTCCATGCGGTTTTCACGCCTTCGTCTTGAGTTACCATATTATTATACACGCCTTTCACCCAAAAGAATAATATCGCTACGATAGCGATGATAATCCATACAACTTTGTTCTTAAACATCTTTGCCTTATAATTTATTGATTATACATAATGAGACAAAGCTATATAAAAAAATCGGATTATCCACATAGCGATTGGCGGCTGCTTATAACTGCGATTGTTAGCTGCTTATAATGGGCATTGTAACATCCTTATATTGCCCATTGTTAGAACCTCATACTGGGCATTATAGGAAGGAGCTTGCCGCGATGCTGCGGATGGAAGCCCACCGCATAGATTCTATTTATCTTCCCATAGATAAAACTGATCAATGAAATCCAAGGCTTTTAGGGTACATGTAAGTGAATTGTTCTATATTTGCACTTAATAAATCTAAATAAATATAGTTATGCGTAAAACAATTTATGCTAAAATGACGGCATTACCGGTAGGACTCTGCGCTTTAGCCTTTGCGGTTACCTCGTGCGGTTCTTCCGAATACAAGAAATTTGCCGACAATGAAGGTAAGCAAGTGGCCTCTATCCTGCGGGAAAACGACTGTTTGGCCTGCCACTCTGAAAATGCGCCTCTGCCATTTTACGGTAATTTACCGTTGATCGGTCCCGTAGTACAGGCAGACATGAAGGAGGCCGTTCACTATGTGGACTTGACTGCTATGGTGGAAGCCTTGGAGAACGGGCAGCCCGTTTCAGAGGTTGATTTGGCGAAGGTGGAGAATACGGCCCTAAGCGGCTCTATGCCCCCGGCTAAGTATTCCCATATGCCGATGCACTGGGGAACTAGCCTTGACGACAATGAGAAAGCGGTGATCATTTCATGGGCGAAGAATGTCCGTAAAGATCGTTTCACGACCGAAACCGTAGCGGAAGAATTTAAGAATGAGCCTCTTCAGCCTCTAATGAAGAGCTTGCCTACAGATCCGGCGAAGGTAGAGTTGGGTTTTGCTCTGTATCATGATACTCGTTTGTCTGCGGACAATACGATCTCTTGCGCTACTTGCCACGGATTGAACACAGGTGGTGTAGACCGTAAGCAATATTCGGAAGGTATTAATGGACAGTTCGGTGGTGTTAACGCTCCGACCGTATATAATGCGGCGCTTAATTTCGTTTAATTTTGGGACGGACGTGCGGCAGACCTAAAAGAGCAAGCGGCTGGTCCTCCATTGAACCCAGTGGAAATGGGTTGTACCTCATTCGACCAGATTTGCGAGGCTTTAGCGCAAGATAAGGATTTCACGAAGAAATTCACGGAAGTGTATCCGGAAGGTTATTCTCAATCTACGATCACGGACGCTATCGCTGAGTTTGAGAAGACCTTGCTTACGCCGAGTCGTTTCGACAAATACTTGATGGGAGATAAAAACGCGCTTACAGCGGAAGAATTAGAGGGCTATCAACTATTCAAGGACAATAAATGCGCTACTTGCCACGTTGGTGTAAATGTCGGTGGTCAATCTTACGAGTTCATGGGTATCAAGAACAGCTATTTCGATTACCGGAATACAGGGTTGACGGACGGTGATAACGGACGCTATGCCGTGACTAAGAAAGAATCCGATCGTCATAAGTTACTTACATCTTCTTTCTTTGAAGTTATGACAATATAATGATCTATCAATTT
>OGIH01001086.1_pt1 | contig 16264 bp, 10 predicted proteins | sample 1571721 | NCBI WGS metagenome assembly OGIH01 (sample SAMEA2582068, study PRJEB24529) | metagenome | biome: Human gut stool | place: China | collected 2011
CTGAGCGGCTGCTAAATCTATGCCTCTTGCGAACCGTGCCCGATGTGCCTCGGGGCGATCTATTGGGCGCGGCTGGATCGGATGTACTACGGCAACGACAAGCACGATGCCGCCAGGATCGGATTCGACGATGCGTTCATCTACCGGGAACTCTCGCTCAAACCCGCCGACCGGAAACTGAAATCGGCCGTCCTGCTGCCCGAAGAGGCGATCGCAGCCTTCGAAACCTGGGAAGCCAAGTCCGACAAGGTCGAATACTGACCCGGCAACCGGCCATGAAAGGGCTCCGGCGGAGGATTCCGCCGGAGCCCTTTCATGGATATGCTTCGGCGATCAGCCGCACTGCGCCTTGCGGAACTCCGAAGGCGTCATGCCGTACCGGTTCTTGAACAGGCGGTGAAACGACGAGAGGTTGGGAATCCCCGCCTCCTGTGCGATGGCATTGACCGTGTATTCGGGATAGCGGATCAGCAGGCGTGCGGCATACTCCATCCTCAGCCCGTTGAGATAACCCGCCAGGTTGGTGCCCGCACCGGCCTGGATAACCTGTGCGATCTGGTTTCTCGAAATGTTTATCAGCCGCATCAGGTCTTCGCGCGACAGTCCGGGATTCAGGAAAAGCCGTTGCTCGTTGATCTTCCGGTCGAGCTGTTCGAAAAGCCTCATCGCCTTCCGGTCGTCCCCGTCCGAACCGTCGACCGCACCGGAATCCCCCGTCACAGGGGCGGGAACGCAGCCAGTCCCCTCTTCCGTCTGCCCTCCGACATGCAGCAGGCGTTCCTTATAGGCGAGCAGTCCCGCCACGGAATCCACCATCGCCATGTTCTTGCGGCGGATCGTATACATGTAATAGCGGTTGCGCCACAACAGCACCGCCAACAGGAGCACGATGGCCAGCGCCGATACGAGCAGGATGCTGTGGATGCGGAGCCGCGCGGCCGTGGCCTGCAACTGCTGCTCCTTTTCATGCACGTCGTTGGCAATGGCCAGATCCATCGCAGCACTCAGCTGCTCGCGGCGCTTGAGGCTGTCGGTCAACACGGCCAGCCCTTCGAAATAGGCCGCAGCACGTTTGAAATCGCCGCGCGCCTCATATGCCCGCCCCAATGTCCGCTTTACGGACATCATGTGGTAATTGATCGTGTCCCCGTGCTCGATCAGGAAGCGCTCGCGCGGCTCGCAGAGCCGGATGGCCTCGTCGTAACGCCGCTGCCCCATCAGGTAGGGAATGACCAGGTAGTCGTCCTTGGTGTAGGCACCGCCGATGCGCACCCACTCCTGATAGGCCCGTTCCGCTTCATCGTAACGCTTCAGCTGGCCGTACAGCACGGCACGCTGTGCCATCAGGGTCTTATGCTCCTTCTCGTACAGGCCGCCAATCGAGGGTACCCCCTCCGAAGAGCTCCCGATGACCCGTTCGAGGTCGTCCAACACCCCCACGGCCTCTTCCAAACGGCCGTCGCGCTGCAACAGGATCAGCAGCGTATTGTAATCGTAACGCAGGTTGTCGTACTTGTATTTGTAATCCGCCCCTTCCATCAGGGCGATAGCATCCCGGATCAGCCCGTAGCCCCGCTCCTTATCCTCCTGATAACAGAGCATTTTGCCCATGTTGAACAGTGCGACCGACTCCATCGCCGTATCGTTGCAGGCGCGGGCCTTTCGGAGCAGCAGCTCGGTACACTCCGCCTGCCGCTCCTCGTCGTGGAGGCAATCGTAGGAGGAGATCATCCGGTGCAGGACGTCCATGTATTCCGCATCGCTTTTCCGCACCACATCGCTTTCGAACGCACGCCTGTAATAACGGAGCCCCTGGTGGTGGCGCCCCGTATTGAAATAGAGGTCGCCTTCGGCAATATCCAGCCGGTAGGGTTCGAGTATTTTCCGCTCGCGCATCCGTTCGATAATGCGCCGGGCCTTGCCGAAATCCGTAAAAGTATATTCGTAGAGATAATCTTCGGTGAGCAGGCTGTCCGGCAGCTCCTCCTCCGCAGCCGCACGGGAACCCGACGCAAAGAGCAGGAGGCCGGCAAACAGGAACAGCCTTCTGAACGGCAAACAGACCATAGACGCGATAAAATAATAAGAATACAAGTACAAATATATGAAAAATTCAGGGATATTCCCCTCGTGGCTCCGCCACAAAAATCCGCCCGGTGCAAAAACAAAATTGCCCGGCAGGCAAGTGCCGGGCAATCTTTCCGGGAAGATCCGCACCGCAGACCTAAAAGGATCCTATGGCAAAATCGAACCCGGCATCCACGGAGGTCGTCTCCGCAAGCCGGATCTCGACCGTGCCGGGCGTATGGTAGGGGTCGAGCAGATCCGCCGAAGCGCCGAGCTTCACCTGCACCCTGTACCTGCCTGTCGGCAGTTCGATCGTCGCAGCCTTGCCTCGGAAGCTGCCCGGAATGGTATAATCGGGCGCCTTCGAGGTGCTGGAGCTCTCCTTCCATATCCTAATATCGGTCATATATTCCCGCCCCGTCTTCGTGTTGGCGAGTTCGAGCACGCCCTTCGGGATGCGGTTGGGCTTCAAAAGCGTCACCCGGAACGTCCGGTCGCCCTCGGGCACCGCATCGTCCCACGACGAAGTGGAGAAATCTGCCGCCGACGAATACCAGTGGTAGGATTCGTAGGTCGGCTTCACCCACACGCTCATGGCAAACTCCTTCGTGTCGTTGTCCGCGGTCGAAGGCACGTACCATATCCACGACTGGTGGATCGTAAAGTCGCTCGATGCGATCGACGGCACGGAGGTGTATTTCTTCCCGCTCGAGGTATGGGGCCTGTTGTTGACGTCGAACACGTAACCGACCTTCCCGCCGGGGCTGTTCTTGTTGATCGTAAGGTCGGAAACCGTCCGCGTTTCGGAGTTGTTCCAGCCGATGCTGCCGCTCAGCGTCCCGGAAACCTGCGGGTCTTTGCCCAGCATACCGCCGGAGATAGAGCCTCCGATACTCCACTGGAAGCCGCTCGAATAACTCGTGGATCCGATCGTGGTCTCGGGCACAGGAGTTCCCTGGCTGGGGAATTTAACCCCCGGAAGCACAGTGCCGTCGGTTGCGCAGAGAGTGTTGCTCACCTCAAACTTCTTCAGATAGAAACCGCAAAGGTGCGACTTCACACCGCCGTGTTTTTTCGTCCACGCGCCGTTGTACATCTGGTCATTGTGCACGGTGAATGTCCCCTCAACGATATAGTAGTCGCCCGCCGAGCTGCCGTTGGCCTGGAACGAGTAGAGCGGATAGACCGAATAGGCCACGTCGATCGTGCCCGAACGGGTCAGCTTGTCGGCCTTCGACGCCACGACATGCGCGAGCGTCTTGTCATTGAGGCACATCTGGTAGGTATGGTTGACGGTCTGGGGTGCGAACAGCTTTTTGATGTCGTAATCCGCCCGGGTCGCCCCTCTCCAAAGAGAGGCGGAACTCTCCTCTGCGGCTGCGGCGTATTTATTGACCCAGCTGACGAACGTGTCGAGGAAGATGTTGCAACTCCCCTCGTCATCGTCATGGACGAAGTCATCGAGGAAATAATAATTCGCATTCTTGTTGAACGCATACAGCAGGTGGTGATCCTTCCCGTTGTCGAGCCCCCCGTCCCCGGCATAACGGACTCCGTTCTCATTGCACCAGTCGCTGAGTTGCACATCGTCGGGATTCACGACGACGACCATCCCCCCGGCCCCGTAGACGCCGAGCAGTTTTTCCGTATTCGCGGCCACCTGATCCTGGGCGATCACCACCACCTTCAGGTCATCGGAAATCTCGCTTCCGGCATTCGTAAATCGCACGTTCAGCGCCGTCTGGAGGTAGTCGGGCATCCGGCCGACGATCGCCGCCGGCAGTTCGACCTTTTCGTCCGAGGCCGTGACAGGGTCTGCGAGGCCCTCGCCTTCCTCGATATAAATTCTGTCGTCGTCATGGTCGGTGTCTTTCTCACACGACGAAAATGCGACTGCCGCTGCGGCAATCAGCGCCGCTGCAAATAAAATTTTCCGTTTCATCTTCCGGTTTCAATAAATTACAGTCCCTCGGGACGGGTTTCCGCGAAGCACGGCGGCAGGGGGCGAAGTGGAATGCCCCTGCCACCGCAAGGAGCGGGCGGACGGCTAAAAAACGTCCGGATTATATAAATGTATTCGAAAGGAGCGATGCCGCCGGCGTTCAGAATCTCCAGCCTACGGTCAGCGTAGCCACCCGGTTCGTCAGCTTATAGTCCCCGTCCTTGAGCAGGTCGGTACAGCCGATATGGTAGCGCAGATCCAGCACGAGGCCCATCCGGAACGTATAGGAGATACCCACGGGAATTGAGAAATCGACGGAATTGAGTTCATCCTTCAGGTCTGCCGTCTCCTTATAAGACCCGCCGTCGAGCGTTGCGGATATTTTGTTCTTCGCGCTTACCAGGAACGACGGCTGAATGCCGGCCTTGAGCGCAAGGCCCTTCGTCACATAGAAGTTGGCCAACACGGGCACGTCGATATAGTTCAGCTTGAAATTGTTCTTGGTCGTCTGGTCTAACTCCGAGGTCTTGATGCTGAACTCGTTCTCGGCGCCTTTCTGCGCGAACAGCACGTCGGCCGAAACGGCCAGCCATTTCACGGCGCGGTACTCGGCAAAAGCACCGACCACCAGTCCGGTTCTCACTCCGGATATCTCATCGTTCTTTTCGTCATCGTCGGCATGGAGGTCTGCGACGGTAAAACCGACCCTGGGCCCGAACGTAAACTTTTTCTGCGCCGACACCGGCACGGCAACGAGGATGACGAGCAAAAGAAGGAGTACTTTTTTCATACTTCGATTTGGATTAATGGGTTAATAGAATTTATAATGAAAAATAGACGTCCCGCAAAAACCGGAGTTTCAAAAAGGTTGGAACAAAGATAGTCAGGGCATCCCCTCCCGGCAAAACCATACCGCGGGAAATGTATCCCAGATTGTCGCCTTGTTGTATGAATTTATCCGGATCACGGCATGGGCGACCGGGCGGGGCGGGACGAAAGCGGTATCCCGGGATCCCAGACACCCGCAAAAGAGGGCCGGCACCCGCCCGAGGCCCGCAGCCAGCACCCCGTGCAGCTGCTGATGCTGCCAAAAAAGTACATAATCCTGCCACGCACCCTGTTTTCCGGCGCAAAATTTCGGGCATTGCGGCGAAATTCCTACCTTAGCAATGCAAACCGACACCCATGAAACACTATATCCTTATGCTGTCGGCCCTCGTGGCCGTATCCGCAGGCCGCGCACAGGTGGCCGTACACGAAAAAAGCCCGAAAACCAAATACGCCTTCACCCTCGCTTCGCCCCGCCAGACGGCCGCGATCCTTTACGACGCATCCGACGCCGCGGTGGTGAAACGCGCGGCGGAGCTCTTCGCCGCCGACGTGGAGGCCGTAACGGGCCGACGCCCGCAGGTGACCTCCGCGACCGGAGAAACAGGCCCGGCGGTAATCGTCGGGACGGTCGGAGGCAGCGCCCTCATCCGCAGGCTCTCCGAAGCGGGGAAGATCGACACCGCCCCGCTCGAAGGCGCCTGGGAGCGTTACCTGATCCAGACCGTCGCCAATCCCCTGCCGGGCATCCGCAAAGCCCTCGTCATCGCGGGCAGCGACCGCCGCGGCGCGGCCTACGGGCTCTTCACGCTCTCGGAGCTGATCGGCGTATCCCCCTGGTACTGGTGGGCCGACGTTCCGGTGAAAAAACATGCGGCGCTCCATGTCGACGCCCCGCCGACCTACTCCCAGACGCCGTCGGTGCGCTACCGCGGCATCTTCCTCAACGACGAGGACTGGGGTCTGACGCCCTGGGCCTCGCAGACCTTCGAGCCCGAGCGCGGCAACATCGGCCCCAGAACCTACGCCAAGGTCTGCGAACTGCTGCTGCGCCTCAAGGCCAACTACCTCGCCCCGGCCATGCACCCCGTTTCCACCTCGTTCAACCAAATCCCCGAAAACAAGCTCGTGGCCGACACGTTCGCCATCGTGATGGGATCGACCCACTGCGAACCGCTGCTGCTGAACACCGCCAGCGAATGGGATACTAAGACGATGGGGCCCTGGAACTACGACAAGAACAAGGAGGGTATCAACCGCGTGCTCACGCAGCGCGTGCGCGAGAACAGCCCCTACGAGAACGTCTATACGCTGGCGCTGCGCGGCCTGCACGACGGCGCCATGTCGACCACGCTGCCCATGCACGAAAAGGTGCGGATGCTCCAGCAGGCGCTGCTCGACCAGCGGCAAATCCTCGCCGAGAACATCGACCGCCCGGTCGAGACCGTCCCGCAGGCGTTCACACCCTACAAGGAGGTACTGGAAATCTATTCCAACGGGCTGGAACTGCCCGACGACGTCACGATCGTCTGGCCGGACGACAACTACGGCTACATGAAACGTCTGAGCGGCGTGCGCGAGCAGCGGCGCACGGGGCGCTCCGGGGTCTACTACCATGTCTCCTACCTGGGCGTACCGCACAGCTACCTCTGGTTCAGCACGACGCCCCCGTCGCTGATGTACGAAGAGCTGCGCAAGGCCTATGACACCACGGCCGACCGGCTGTGGCTGGTGAACTGCGGCGACCTGAAAGGCTCGGAGATGCAGGTTTCGCTCTTCCTCGACATGGCCTGGGACATCGGCCGCTTCACGGCCGACAACGTCGTGAGCTACCCGGCACGCTGGCTGGCCGGCATCTTCGGCGAAGCGTACTACGACCGCCTCGAGGCGATGACCCGCGAACACCTGCGGCTGGCCTTCCCCCGCAAGCCCGAATACATGGGCTGGGGCTACCACTGGAACCGCTTCGACCACAACTGCGAGCAGCTTACCGACACCGATTTCTCGTTCACCAACTACGACGAGGCACAGCGGCGGCTGGAGGCCTACCGGCAGCTCGGCGCCCGGGCCGAAGCCCTGTTGCACGAGATCGGCGACGAAGCCCGCCCGGCTTTCTACCAGCTGGTCTACTACCCCCTGCGCGGCGCCGAACTGATGAACCGCATGACGCTCGGGGGCCAGCGCAACCGCTGGTACGCACGCCAGGGCCGCGCGGCGACCAATGCCGTGCGCGACGAGGTGCAGCGCTGCTACGACAGCCTGCAGGTCATCACCCGGGGGTACAACTCGCTGCTCGGCGGCAAATGGAACCACATGATGTCCATGCGCCAGAACTACGACGGCGTGAGCGCCTATTTCAACCTGCCGCACCTGGCAACGCACGATGCCGCAGGCGCTCCCCGGCTGGCATTGCAGATCGCAGGCGAGGACGTCACGGGCGCCCGGGCCTTCCACGCCCTGCCTGCGTTCGACAACTACCTGCGCCGCACCTACCCCGTCGAGATATACAACCGGGGCGGCGGCACGCTCGCCTGGACGGCGCATGCCTCCGAACCCTGGGTCGTCCTGAGCAAATCCGCCGGAAAAACCGCCGACGAAGAGCGCATCACGGTGGGCATCGACTGGGAGAAAGCCCCCTCGGGGAACGCGGTGCCGGCCCAGATCGTCTTCCGCGCGGGTGAACAGTCCGAGAAGGTGCTCGTATCGCTCTTCAACCCCACCGCCCCGTCGCGGGCCGAGCTCCGCGGCATCTACGTCGAGAACAACGGCTGCGTCTCGATCCCCGCCGCAGGCTGCCACCGCGTCCGTGAAAACGACCGAATCAAAATAACGGTCGTCGAAGACCTCGGCATCGAAGGCCCCGCGCTGCAGCTGGGCGACCCGACCGCCCCGCTCCAGATCTTCCGCAGCCGCGACGTCCCGTGCGCCGAATACGACTTCTACGCCTTCGATGCCGGTTCGGTCGATGTCTACACCTACGTGCTGCCGACCTTCCCGCTCCACGCCGACCGCGATTTCCGCATCGGCGAAAACACGAACACCGACACCAAGTACAGCGTCCAGATCGACGACGGGGCGTTGGCCACCCCCTCCTCGTCGCACGTCGAATACTCGCAGGTGTGGTTCGAAAGCGTGCTGCGCAACTGCGCCGTCAACAAATCGACGCTCCACATCGACAAGCGGGGACGCCACACGCTGCGCATCCGCGTCGGCGACCCGGGCATCGTCCTGCAAAAGATCGTCCTCGACTTCGGGGGCATGAAACGCTCTTACCTCGGCCCGCAATCGACCCTAATCGAATAACTTATGAAATACGTAACTCTCCTTTTCGCATGCCTTGCGGCATACTGCGCCGCGGCGCAAAATACGGCCTCGGCAGCCGGCAGGAGCGGCAACCCCGTCTTCCCGGGCTGGTACGCCGACCCCGAAGGGGTGGTCTTCGGCGACACCTACTGGATCTACCCGACCTACTCGGCCGACTACGACGAGCAGACCTTCATGGACGCCTTCTCGTCGAAAGACCTCGTACACTGGCAGAAGCACCCCCGGATCGTCTCCAACGACGAGGTGAAGTGGGTGAAACGCGCCATGTGGGCGCCCGCGGCCGTCCATGCCAACGGCAAGTATTACCTTTTCTTCGCCGGCAACGACATCCACGAGGGTGAAACCGGCGGCATCGGCGTAGCCGTGGCCGACTCCCCGGCCGGGCCGTTCCGCGATGCGCTGGGCAAGCCGCTCATCGACAGCATCGTCAACGGGGCCCAGCCCATCGACCAGTTCGTCTTCCGCGACGACGACGGCAGCTACTACATGTACTACGGCGGCTGGGGGCACTGCAACATGGTACGCCTGTCGCCGGATCTGCTGCGTATCGTGCCCTTCGACGACGGCACCCTCTACAAGGAGGTCACCCCCGCGAATTACACCGAGGGGCCGTTCATGCTCAGGCACCGCGGAAAATATTACTTCATGTGGTCGGAAGGGGGCTGGACGGGCCCCGATTACTGCGTCGCCTACGCCATCGCCGACTCGCCCTTCGGGCCGTTCGAACGCATCGGCAAGATCCTCGAACAAGACCCGGCGATCGCCTGCGGCGCCGGGCACCACTCCGTCATACAGGTTCCGGGGCGGGACGAATGGTACATCGTCTACCACCGCCGCCCGCTGAACGAAACGGCAGCCAGCAGCCGTGAAACCTGCATCGACCGCATGTATTTCGATGCCGAGGGGCACATCGTCCCGGTCAGAATGACCCGCAAGGGCGTCGAAGCCCGCCCGATTCCCGCTGCCGGCAAGGCGCGGTAAACCTGTCCCGCAACCGGGAACCGTCCACGAACAAAATCCCCGTTCGGCAGCATTGCCGAACGGGGATTTTGGTGCCTGCCGGCACTTATGGCGAACGGATGCGGCGTCATTCGCCCAGCCGCTCGGAGAGCCAGCGCACGAGCGAGTTCCGGAACTCGTCCTTGTATTTAAAGGTCTCGTTCCAGCCCCATCCGTGCCCGCCCGTCGGATAAATATGGATCTCGCCCGGCACCGAGGCGGCTTTGAGCGCATTGTAGAACAACGTGCCGTTGACCGGGGGCACCCCGTCGTCATCGTCGCTGAAGGCGATGAACGTCGGCGGAGTCCCGCTGGTCACGCGCAGTTCGTTGCTGAACGCCGCAACCAGCCCTTCGGCCGGCGCTTCGCCCAGCAGGTTCCTCCGCGACCCGGCATGCGTAAAACGTTCGTCCATCGTAATGACCGGGTAGACCAGGACGGCGAAATCGGGACGGTTCGCATCGCAGGTGAAGTGCGTCGCAGCCGTCGAGGCCAGGTGTCCCCCGGCCGAAAAGCCGATGACGCCGACCCGCGCGGGGTCTACGCCCCACCCGGCCGCATTCGCACGCACCAGCTCGATCGCCTGCTGCACGTCCCGGCGGGGCAGGTCGTAGTTGCCGTGGGGCATGGTGTATTTCAGCACGACGGCGGCAAACCCGCGCGCCGCGAACCACTCCGCCACCTGATAGCCCTCATGGCCGATAGCCAGGCCGCCGTAGGCACCGCCCGGGCAGACCACCACGGCCGGCGCCGGCTTCTTCCCTTCAGGGCGGTACAACGTGACATAGGGGGCGTTGTCGCGGTCAAATCCGGCACCGAGCCGCTCCGGGGCATACTTCCCGGCCTCGGGCCATAACCTGAACTCCTCCTTCTGCTGTGCAGGGACAGCTGCGGCGAGCAGCAGTGCCCACGCCGCCAAAATCAGTTTCCTTGTCATATCCATCGGTTGTTAACAGTAATACGATTTTTTCCGGGGTCAGCGCACGACCCGCACCCCATCGGGTGCCGACACGCTCGTCGAGACCTTCCCGTCGGCACCGCGCTCGTGGCGCACCCGGATAACGCCCCACGGGGTCGGGAACGTCCCCTCGGCCCACTTCAGGTGTCCCAGGTGGGGGCGCACCGCCACGGACTTGCAGCCCGGTTCGAGCGGCACGATGCCCAGCACGTGCCGCGAAAGCCAGGGAGTGGGGCCCGATGCCCAGCCGTGGCAAAGGCTGTGGCGCAACCCCTTGTAGCAATAGGCGCCCGACTCGGCATGGATGTCGAATTTCCCGGCCGGAACCGGCTCGTCGATACGCGCCGCACCGGCCGCATGCGCGTAATTGAGGTCTTCCCAGAAAGTCGTGGCCCCCAGGTCGAGCATCGCACCCCAATAATCGGAGATGATCTGCAAAGCCTCGTCGTAAAGGCCGCCTTCGGCCAGCGCCTCGAGCATGTAATATCCGTAGAAGGTCGAGAAACCTTCCGCCCCGCCCCGGGCGATCACCGTCCGGCACACCTTGCCGGGGTCGGCCAGCCCGGCCAGCACGAGCATCGCCGCCGCCTGCTTGTTCCGCAGGTGGTCGGGCACGTGCCGCCGCAACCGCCGCAGCGCCCCATGGCACTCCGACTGCATCTGCCTGTCGCCGAGCCAGCCACCGATTTCGGCGCCGGCCTCCATGGCCATCACCATCAGGGCCTGATACCCGGCATGGATCACGTCGGGCATCTGGGACGTGGGCCAGTCCAGCAGGCGCTGGCCGCCCTGCAGGTTCTCGCGGTCGCCGTCCATTTGCGACGCCAGCACCCGCAGCAGGGCACGCATATATTCCTGCTGTTCACCGAGATAGTTCAAATCACCCTCATACATATCCAGGTCGCGGTGGATAATGACCCACCACATCGAGTAGGCCGCGATCCAGTTCATCCACCCGGGCAGCGGCGTATTGTCGCGCACGTGGTCGAGGCTCCGGCGCACGACCTCATTGCCGCCGAACACGCTCTGGACGGTCATCACCTCGGGGTGCATGTCCCCGAGCCATACCAGACGGTCGCGTTTCACCCCGTCCCAGAGGTACTCCTGCATATTGAGGTGGACGGTGTAGGCCCCCGTCTCCCAAATGCGGTTCAGCCGCCCGTCATCACAGCGGAACGACCCCAGATAAGGAACGTCGCGGTAACGGAGGATCGCCCGCACGGCTTTCAGATTGAGCTCCGCATCGGGCTCCACCAGGTCGATCCGCACGAAGCGGAACCCCGAGTTCCCGGCCTCGACATTGCCCAGCCACGGCACGCCGAGCGTAAAATCGCGCAGCGAATGCTCGTTCGTGGCGCTGGCCATCGGGGCGTCGCCGCCCACGTCGCTCATCGCCTCGCTCACCGATTCGCCCAGGCGGATCCGCACCTTCAGCGCCCGCTGGTCGGCGCGTATCGCCGCCGAGAGCGCGATCCCGCCGCACAACTCCTTGCCGAAATCGAGCAGCACGGAAGCCGAGCGCCCGTCGCGGGTCGAGAGGCGGCAGACATCGGGTGTCCCGGTCGTCAGCTGCCCGTCGAAATTCCGGAGCAGCGCTTCGGGGTTTTCCACCCCCGCCGTCAGCTCGCCGGGCAGTGCGACCAGCCGCAGCGGGGTCACGTACCTGCGTGAAATCACATCCGCGGCACTCCGGCCTTCCAGCCCCTTCTCCAGTATGTTCTCCTGCCCGTACACGGCCGCCGCAAATGCCAGCAGCAGGGCAAGCAGTGCTATCCGTCTCATCGTGCAATCATCCGTTCGATTACCACCGGGTTGAACAGCCCCGACGGCTGCAACTGCGAATCGGGACGCCACGGATTGTTCAGCGTCCATGTCCCGCGCTGATCCTCGGGGAGCCTGCTGTCGCCGATCAGGCGGTTCACCCACGTATTGACCACGTCGATGACGAGGGTATTCTTCCCTTTGCGCACGAAGTCCGTGACGTCGACCCTGTACGGCGCCGTCCACACGCCCCCGGCGTACTTGCCGTTGACATAGACCTTGGCCATCACGCCGACCTGGCCCGTGTTCACGTACAGCCGGCCGGATTTCTCCTTCCCCCTGAGGTCGAACGTCGTCTCATAGCGGACACTGCCCGAGAAATAGCGCACCGACTCGTCGTCGGAGAGCCGCAGGTCTTTCAGTTCGTCCGCCACGACAGGCTCCGCCGGGCCCCGGCGCCCCTCCTGGAAGGTCAGTGTCCACGGCCCGTCCAGCGTCTTGACCCGCACCGGGGTCGGGAAATTCGCCGTCCCGTCCCCGTGCGCAGCGCCCGCCCCATCCGCGCGCAATACGACGAACAGGCTCTGGTTGGGCTCCAACACCATCGGCAGCGTCGTCCTGCGACCGTCATCCTCGAACTCCGGCAGCGGACGGATCGCCCCCGTCACGGCATCCCATGCCTCGGGCACAGAGCCGGTCACACGCAGCGTGCAGGGGAAAGCGATGCGCGCGTCCGACTGGTTGGTCAGGAAGTAAATCTGCACGTCGCCCGCATCGCGGTGCCCGAAGAGCACGGGGACATCGGCCCCGACCTCGCAGTCGGGCAGGCACTGCACATAGGCCAGCGCCTCCTCCATGGTCATGCCGTCCAGCACGGCGCCCTTGCCGTAGCGGGCGGCCTTCACGGCCTTGCCGTCGACCCCGCCCCAGAGCTCCGCAGCCATGCGGCGCACCCGGGCGTCGGCATCGGGATAGCCTTCGAGGCTCGGCGAACGCTGCGGCGCAGGCCCCAGCAGCACGCCGCCCTCACGGACGAGCGCCCGCAGCTTCGCAAGCAGTTCGGGGCGCATCGTCTTGAGCTTCGGCAACACCAGTATCCGGTATTGCGTCCCGTGCGGAAGCGTCCACAGGCCGTCCTTCACGGTGGCGCGTTCCAGCAGCACCTCGCCGTTGATATAATCGTACTGGTATCCCCGGGGCAGCGCCGGGTCGGTGACGCCCGTCATTTTCGGGGCGTCCTCGCCGATGAAATAGGCCACGTCGGCGACGTTGAGCCCCTGCTGCAACATGTAATTGACACGCTTGAGGTAATCCGTGAAGAGGTCGATATGCGAGAACCACGTGTTGTTGCGGTTGAATTCCGTTCCGAACCAGGCATTCATGCCGGGCAGTTCGTCGCCCGGCTGCGAAATGTAGACATGCAGCAGCGTGTTGTTGATCCCCTCGGAGAAGAACCTGTCACCGCGCGGCTTCACCATCGCCGGATAACGCCCGAAATCGTTCCCGGCCGAGGTGTACGACTCGGCCGACACCTTCCGCTTGCCGTAGATGTGGGCGCACGACGAGGCGGCACGATTCTCGATGTCGCCCAGCGACCCTTCGCCCCAGAATTCGCCCCCGACCTCGTCCGACTGGCCGCCGTACTGCAGGAACTCGCCGGGATAACCCCAGTGGCCGTAGTTCTCCAGCCACAACGTCAGCCCGTATTTGTGCGCGATTTCGCGCAGCCCCCCGATATGCGCATAGGCCAGCTTGTCGGCCGCCAGGCGCCGCATGTCCCACAGGAACCGGTCGGAGATATCCTGGCTGCCGACCACCACGCCGTCGTAAACGGGCAGGAACGGCAGGGCGTCGTAGCCGTAACGCTCCCTGAAGTCGGCCAGGAAAGTATCCGTAAAGTTCTGCCCGCCCTTCTCGTAGCTGTCGGCCACCACCACGCGGAACGTCCTGCGGTCTTCGGCCGGGATGCGGCGGAGCACCTCACCGATAAAGGCGTCGAAATGGTGTTGCAGGTAGGCCGGGGTCATCTTGTCCACTTCGAGCCCGGTGCCTTCGGGCGCCGCGGGCGAATTCTGGATGCCGGTCGGGCGCATCCCGGTACGCATGACGACCCACTCCCCGGCAGGGGCTTCCCACACCAGGCGGTCACCGTCGAGACATTCCGTTATGTCGACCACCTTCGCGGGGTCGACCGCCAGCGAGGCATCGTCCAGCACGGGCTGGTCGCGCCACTGGTACTCCTCCCAGTAGGGCAGCGGCGACTGGAACATCTTGGCAAAGGTCTTCTCCGCATAACGCTCCACACGGGGCAGCGACGAGAGCTGCACTTCCGCGAAACCCGTATCCTTCCCCGCACCGCGGACTATGAGCCGGAACTCGCGCCCCGTGGTCTTCGCCACGCTGACCGAAACCGGGGCGTAAGGGTAGAAACCGACCTCGATATTGGGGTTCGAGCGGTCGATCCCGAACGATGCGATTGTCCGGTAGCCGTCCGCCCCCTTCACCTGCAATTCGGCCTGGGCACGTATCGGACGGCGGGCGGGCCACACCGTGATGTTGCGCAGATCCAGGTCGGCGTCCGTCACCAAGTCGATGACGGCTTCGGGGCTGCCGTCGAAGAGGAGCTCCGTCGCCGGGTCGCCGTCTATGAGGCATTGCGCCCCGGCAGCCGTGCCGGCAGCCGTCACACGCGTATCGGCCGCCGTCAGCGCCGCACGCCCCACGGCGGGAGCGGGATAGGCGACCACCCGCACGTCCTGGAAATCGGCCGACGGGCGCGGCAGCTCCACCTCGACCTTCCCGCCGCCCCGGACATGCGCCTTGACCGAAGCCAGGTAACGCATGGCCTGCCCGGGTTCGATCCACGGCCCTCCGGCCTGGCTCCAGCCGGGGCTGTTGAACATGCCGATCTCGATACCCAGCTCCGAGGCGCGTTTGAGCGCCGCATGGGTCACTTCCCACCATTCGTCCGTAAAGAGTTTCACGGGGGCATAGGGCGTCGCCAGCTCCCCGAGGCCGATATTGCCGATGAAGGCACGGTTGATCCCCGCCCGTTTCATCGCTTCGAGGTCTTTCACCACGCCCTCCTTCGAGACATTGCCCGAAAGCCAGTACCAGTAAACCGAGGTCTGGACAGAGTCGGGCGGCGCCACGAACCCCGCGGCCAGGGCGGCCTGCCCCGCCAGCGGAGCGAGGGCCAGCGGCAGCATCAGAATCAGTTTCGATAGTTTGTTCATCGCAGGAATATTTCAGGTTATGGGTAAAAATCGTCCTGTGCAGGCAGCCGTCCCGCACGGGAATGCGGCCCGCGGCAGCAGCCGTCCGCCCCGAGGCGGAAGGGTCATTTGGCCACCCTGAGCGTCAGCGTATGGCTTCCGGCACCCAGCTGATGCACCTTCCCGCCGTCCACGTTGGCCGGCAGGTAGAGCGTTGCGATACTGTTGGCCGGGATTCGGACGCGGTAGGTCACCGTATTGCCCCGGCGCGTCCATGCCGACACGATCCGCCCGCAGGGGGCGTCGTGCGAAACCTCGAATTCCTCGGGGCCGACGAAATTCGGGCGCAGCAGGATGTGTTTGAAGCCCGGCGCTTCGGGGTCGGGCTTGATGCCTCCCAGCCCCTTGAAGAACCACCCGCCGATCTCGCCGAACATCATGTGGTTGTCCGAGATGTCGCGCGTGGCTTCGAGGTTCCAGTTTTCGAGCAGCGTGGTGGCGCCGTTCACGATCCACCATCCCCACGAAGGATAGGTGTCCTGCACCGCGACCTTGTAGGCCGTTTCGGCATGGCCGTTCTCGCTCAGCGCATTGAGGATGGCCTTGGCGCCCAGCACCCCGACGTCGAGGTGGAACCCGGCTTCGGCGACCTTGCGGGCGAGGTTGCCGGCGACCTTGGCGACCATCTCCTCGGGCACGACGCCCCACATCAGCGGAACGCTCAGCTCGGTCTGCGTGCCACTGGCATAGATGCCCGCCGCACGGTCGAGGTATTTGTCGTTGATGGCCCCGCGGATTTTGCCGGCCAGTGCCTCGTAGTGCTTCCGGTCGGCCTCCCGGCCGAACAGGGCGGCAGCACGGGCGAGGATCGTGGCATCGACGTAGAAATAGACCGACGAGGTCAGCTCCAGCGACGACTGCGAGCGGACGGGCACCCAGTCGCCGCGTCCCCACGAGGAGAGGTGCCCCGGGCTGCGGCGGTCGACGTAATCGACATAGCGTTTGATATTCTCGTAGCAATCCTCCAGCGGCTTCGTGTCCCCGTAGAAGAGGTAGAGGTTCCACGGGATGATGGCAATGGTACTCGTCCAGTCCAGCCCGTTGGCCGTGCCGTAGCCCCAGCCGCCGGTGGGGATGATGTCGGGCAGCACGCCGTTGGGCTGCTGTTCG
>OGIH01001095.1_pt1 | contig 16179 bp, 15 predicted proteins | sample 1571721 | NCBI WGS metagenome assembly OGIH01 (sample SAMEA2582068, study PRJEB24529) | metagenome | biome: Human gut stool | place: China | collected 2011
GTTTTCATCCGGCAAAACAATAATGGAAGAACCGGAAGCTTCGTCTCTGAATTCTCGATGAGCCCACGAATCACCTTGACATGAAAACCAAAGATATTCTGAAACAGGCGCTACTCGACTTCGACGGCACTCTGACCGTTGATCTGGGCCACGCGGCGTTTGCCCTGCGCCAGGTTCACCGATGCCACCACCGAGCCGCCCATGCCGAACATCAGCCCGAGCCCCGTGCCGAGCGTGAAGAGCGGGGCGGTGAGGTTGACTGCCGCCAGTGCGTCGCTGCCGATGCCCCGGCCTACGAATATCCCGTCGGTGATGACGAACACCGCCGAGAAGACCATCCCCATGACCGTGGGAAAAAGAAAGCGGCGGAAAAGTTTGCCGACCGCCGTGCCTTTGTAATCGATACTGTCGCGTAACATAATTGCACCTCTTTTTATTGAGGTGGTGCAAAAGTAAGGCATTCTGCGCCGGGAAAAGTTAACTTATGGTAATTTCCGTATTATTTGACCCCGGCGCGGATGCGGCTCAGGCTTTGGGGTGTGAGGAAAAGGTAGGCCGCGAGGTCTTTCAGGGCGATGCGCTGCAGCAGCTGGGGATATTCGCGCAGCATGCGACCGTACTGTTCGCGTTTGCCGCGCCAGGCGTAGTCGGCGAAATAGTCCTCGTGGCGGCGCAACTGCTCCTCGGCCATGCGCCGTCCCCAGTCGGCCAGTTCGGCGTTCCCGGCGAAAAGCTCGTCCATGCGGGCACGCGGGATGCGTATCAGGGTCGTGGGCTCCATCGTTTCGATCGTCTGGCGCGATAAGCCGCCGGGCTGTGTGCCGAGCGTCGAGGTAGCCGGGTCGCCCTCGAACGAGAAGGAGAAGATGACGCACTTGTCCTCGCGCATGACATACGTGCGCACCGAACCCTCGGCCACGAAGCAGACGTCCGGGTCGCGCTGCCCCTCCTCGATGATGACCTCCTTGCGGGCGTGTTGCGTCAGCGTGGCGGATTGCATAAGCAGACCTGTGCCCTCGTCCGAGAGCGCGTAGCGTTCGGTCAGTATCCGTGCGAAATCCATGCGGCAAAGGTAGGCTTTTTTCCGCAAATGCGAAAAGGCCGCCTGTTCCGTCGCTGCCGGAAGGTTTTTTTGCCGGTTTGTCATGTCGGAATAGCAGGATGTGTGACAATTTGTGACATTTTTTCGTTTTCATGCGGCTGGCACAGGATTTGACCTGTTACGGATGAAACCGCTCCGGAAGGGGCTGCGAAAGAAAATAAAGTTAAACCAAAATAAAACAAGGAGGACAAGATTATGACACCTGCAAGAACGAATCAAAACTGGCTGCCGAGCATTTTCAACGAATTTCTGGATAACAACTGGCTCGCCGAACGCCGCAACGCCACGGCTCCTGCCGTCAACATCATCGAAGACGAAGACGAGTACAAGGTGGAGGTCGCCGCTCCGGGCATGACCCGTGAAGATTTCAAAGTCCACATCAACGAGGACAACGAGCTGATCATCTCCCTGGAGAAGAAATCCGAGGAGAAGGAGGAAGACAAGAAACGCAAGGGTACCTATCTGCGCCGCGAATTTTCCTATACGCAGTTCCAGCAGAGCCTGCTGCTGCCCGACAACATCGAGCGCGAGAAAATTTCGGCCAAGGTCGAAAACGGCGTGATGACCATCGACATCCCCAAGAAGAAGGTCGAGGAACTCGCCGCCGCCACGCGCCAGATCGAAGTGAAATAGAGGCATGCGTAGCCCAGGTGAAATACTCCTGGGAGCAGAAACCCCGGATACGAATTCGTATCCGGGGTGTTTTTTCTGTCAGCCCGTATCTGTGGACAGACAGGGATCAGGCTGTTTTCAGAATGCCAGTATGCACCGGATCAAGTTGCTGTCATTGCCCTTATTGCTGCTGGCCACAATGCCGGACTTGAAATTTATGATTTTTGCCGTACGCCCGTCTTCTTCCGAAGCCGTCCAGTAGGTAATGTTGCTTAATTGGCTTGCAGACCCGATTGTCGCCAATCTTTCGTTGATCGCGAGGCTGTTGGCTGTGTCGGGTTCGTCCTCGTACCCGAGATCGTCGATATTCCCGTCGAAGACTCCCGTGCAAAGTAATGAGAGTTCTTTTACCGAGGGGGCGTACCAGTCGCTTGAATTTTCGGGCGCTTTGGTCTTGTCGCGATATTCCTGGACATAGGTTACGATTTCGACCTCCCACCATTCGTTGGCTTCGTCTGCATTGAATGCCTCGATGGCCTTGGTATTGTTATATCCCAGCATTTTATTGAGGTTGTCGTCCATTTTATAACCGGCGAGCAGGGAGGTATAGCCTGTGAGGTTGTTTCCGAGCCATGCGCTGACCGTCGCATCGTAATCGGAGTAATATGCCTGCCACGGACTGTCGGTTTCGTGCAGGGCTACAACCAATCCATGAGTACATCCGGGATGTTCCTGTCTCAGGATCGCATCGTCTTTCGTGGGATCGCCGACCCAGAATATAATTCCGATCGGGTCTTTCCCCGTTTCCAGGGCGGAGGAATAAGAGCCGTCGGAGTAGTAGTAATCGCCGATAGCAGGTGTGGAGGGACGGGCGGTTACCGTTATTTCGCACGTTGCCGTTTTTTCACCCGCTTTTGCTGTAATGACGGTTTTCCCCGCAGCAACGGCTGAAACCGTACCGTCGTTTACTGTGGCGACATCTGTTTTAGAGGAAGTCCAGGTGATGATTTTATCGTCCGTATTGTCCGGAAGCACGGTCGCTTTCAGGGTTACGGTTTCTCCGACCTGCATTTCATGGGTTTCCTTGTCCAACGTAACCGACTCTACGGGAATTCCCGTTACTGTTATCAGGCAGGTCGCCGATTTTTGACCGGCTTCGGCTGTGACGGTGGCTTTGCCGATGGCGATGGCTGTTACCTTACCCGTATTGTCTACCGAAACGCAGGTAATGTCCGACGAACTCCATGTTACTGTTTTATCCTCGGCATTTTCCGGTTTTACCGTTGCGGTAAGCGTTTCGGACTCGCCTTTATGCAGGCTGAGAGAGGACGTGTTCAAGGTTACGCCCGTAACGGCTACCGGATTTTTGGGATCATCGTTGTCCGAACAACCGACCAAAGTAATGGCTGACGTGATGGCCAGCATGAATAGTGTGGTTAATTTCATAATAGGATTGAATTTAAAAGTGACGATAGCAAAAATACGAAAAAAAGCTTAGCGGCACATGTAATGCGTCTATTTATTTCTATTGTAGAGCTAAATATGTTATTGCGGCCGGGATTTGGAAGTTCGATAATTTATTTTGTTTGATTTATATGACGTTGGTTATTAGCCATGTTACATCCGTTTTATAGCCCAAATGGCCCGGGGGAGGACAATTTTCGCGTAAATCCGCTATCTTTGGGGTGCATACGCGACAGCAGACTAAACCAACGTACATGAAAGTAGGATTGTTCATACCCTGTTATATCAACGCCGTCTACCCCGGGGTGGGGCGTGCGTCGTACGAACTGCTCTCGCGGCTGGGCTGCGAGGTGGATTATCCCCTCGGACAGACCTGCTGCGGGCAGCCGATGGCCAATGCCGGGTTCGAGAAGGACGCCCGGGCGCTGGCCGCACATATGGATGCGCTTTTTGCGCAGTACGACTACGTGGTGGGGCCTTCGGCCAGTTGCGTGGTTTTCGTGCGCGAAGGCTATCCGCGGTTGTTGGACAATTACCGCGAGCATGCCTGCGTCGATTCGCGTATCTGGGAGATCTGCGAGTTCATCCACGACGTGGTGAAGCCCGCGAAGCTGGATGCACGTTTCCCGCACCGGGTGAGCGTGCACAACTCCTGCCACGGGGTGCGCAAAATGGGACTGTCATCGCCCAGCGAGCTGAACGTGCCCTATATGTCGAAGCTGCGCGACCTGCTCTCGCTGGTCGGGGACATCGACATCGCCGAGCCGTCGCGCCGCGATGAATGCTGTGGTTTCGGCGGCATGTTCTCCGTCGAGGAGAACGCCGTGTCTGTCTGCATGGGGCGCGACAAGGTGCGCGACCACATGGCTACGGGTGCCGAATACATTACGGGCGCCGACTCTTCGTGCCTGATGCACATGCAGGGGGTTATCGACCACGACAAACTCCCAATCCGCACCATCCATGCCGTTGAAATCCTCAATTCGAAGTTATGAGCACCCACTCCAAAGCCGCCGCGAAATTCATCGCCGACGCCGATCGCACGGCGTGGCACGACAAGGCGCTTTACGCCGTACGCGAAAAGCGCGACAAGATGGCACGCACGGTGCCCGAATGGGAAGACCTGCGGCGCATGTCGTCCGAGATCAAGCGCCATACGCTGAGCCATCTGGGGCATTACCTCGAAGAGTTCGAACGCAACGCCACGGCCAATGGCATGGCGGTGCACTGGGCCGCCGACGCCGACGAGATGAACGCCACGGTGTGGCGTCTGGTGCAGGAGCACGGCGGGCGGAACCTCGTCAAGAGCAAGTCGATGCTCTCCGAGGAATGCGGGCTTACGCCCTACCTGCGCGAGCGGGGCGTCGATGCCGTCGAGAGCGACCTGGGCGAGCGGATCATGCAGTTGCTGGAGCTGCCGCCCAGCCACATCGTGCTGCCCGCTATCGGCGTACGCCGTGAGGAGGTCGGCGCGCTTTTCGAACGTGAGTTCGGCACCGAGCACGGCAACAGCGATCCCACCTACCTGACGCACGAGGCTCGCCGCCAGTTACGGCCCAAATTCCTCAGTGCCGACATCGCCATGACGGGCGTCAACTTCGCCGTGGCTTCCACGGGGACGCTGGCCGTCTGTACCAACGAGGGGAATGCCGACATGGGAACGTCGTTCCCCGACCTGCATATCGCCATCATGGGGCTGGAGAAGGTTATCCCCGACATGCGGGCGCTGGCGGTCTTCACGCGCCTCTTGGCGCGTTCGGGGACGGGGCAGCCCGTCACCTCCTACACGTCGCTCTACCGCAAGCCTGCACCAGGCAAACGGATACACGTCGTGATCGTGGACAACGGCCGCTCGGAGTGGCTGGCCGATGCCGCGCACCGCAACATGCTCAAATGCCTGCGTTGCGGCGCCTGTATGAATACCTGCCCTGTCTACCGGCGCTCGGGCGGCTATTCCTACTCCTATTTCATCCCCGGGCCGCTGGGCATCAACCTGTCGATGCTGCGTTCGCCGAAGCTCCACCACGGCAATGTTTCGGCCTGCTCGCTGTGCTACTCCTGCTCGGACGTATGCCCGGCGATGATCGACCTCGGGGAACAGATTTACGCATGGCGGCAGGAGTTGGCGCCCATGCATCTGGCCGACCCGGTAAAGAAACTGACGGTCAAAGGCATGGACTTCATCATGGGAGGGCGACGACGATTCTACGGCGGCATCGCGCTGGCCCGCGTCGCGGAGCATCTCCCGCACGCCGTGCTCAACAACCGGTCCAATCCGTGGAGCGCCCCGGGCCGCGACATGCCGCCGTTTGCCCCCAAGACGTTCAATGCCCTGTGGAAGCGGGGCGAGGTAAAATCCGGAAAAACGAGTAAAGATGAATAACAGCAAGGAAAACATACTGAAACGGATCGCCGCGGCGGGAATGCCCGAATACGCATACCCCGACTTCGGCTACGAACCCCAGCATTTCGACGACCCTGCGGCGATGTTCGCCCAGCGGCTCCGGGCGGCTGGGGGCGAGGCCGTATGGCTGGACGGGGCAACGACGCTCGATGAGGTCGTACGCCGCTGCTACCCCGATGCGAAGAGTGTTGCTTCGGCACTGCCCGAAGTGACGCTCGCCACGGTGAATCCCGACCGGGTCGAAGACCCGCGCGAGTTGGTCGACATAGATCTGGGGGTCGTTTCGGGGGCGTTCGGTGTCGCCGAGAACGGTGCCGTGTGGATCCCGCAGGACATCCGCCACAAGGCGCTCTATTTCGGCGCCACGGCGCTGATGGTCGTCATCCCGCGCGATGCGCTGGTCGATACGATGCACGAAGCCGTCGTGCGCCCCGAAGTCGGGGACTTCGCCTACGGGTGTTTCATGTCGGGCCCTTCGAAGACTGCCGACATCGAACAGGCGCTGGTGTTCGGCGCCCACGGGCCGATGTCCGTCACCGTCGTGCTGCGCTGACCGCCTGCCCCGGGAGCGGGGAGTACGCCGTGTGCCATGTGCCGGTCGGGATTTCCCGTACCTTTTTCTGCCGCGGCAGCCGGCCGTTTTCGCAGGCTTGTTTTTCCGGTGCGGATTTTTTACCTTTGCCGTATGACGACCGAACTTTGCGCCTACAGCGTCGAGGTGTGCGAGGCTGCCCGCCGTGCGGGTGTCACGCGCGTGGAATTGTGTGCCTCCCCTTACGAGGGCGGCACGACCCCTTCGGCTGCCGCCATCCGTATGGCGCGCCGTATCGGAGGGTTGCAGCTCAGCGTGATGGTGCGTCCCCGCGGCGGGGATTTCCTCTATTCCGATACCGAATTCCGCCAAATGCTCGAAGAGGTGCGCTTCGCCCGCGAATGTGGCGCCGACGGCGTGGTCTTCGGCGTGCTCACCCCCGACGGGCGGGTCGACGTGCAGCGTACGGCTGCCCTGGTCGCCGAGGCGGGGCCGATGCAGACCACCTTTCACCGGGCGTTCGACATGGCGTGCGACCTGGAGGAGGCGCTCGAAGCGGCGGTGGCTGCCGGATGCCGCCGGATCCTGACCTCGGGGGGCCGCAATACGGCCGTCGAAGGCATCGACACGCTGCGGGCGTTGGTGGCGCAGGCCGCCGGGCGCATCGAACTGATGGCCGGCAGCGGCGTCAACCCCTCGAATGTGCGGCAGCTGGCGGCCACGGGCGTCGATGCCGTGCATTTCAGCGCCCGCAGCGTGCGTCCGGGCGGCATGGTTTTCCGCAACCCGCATGTTTCGATGGGCGGCTGCGGCGATGTTTCCGAATACGATCTTCTTTGTGCCGACGAACGGCTCATCCGACAAATACTTACCCTGCTCGAACCATGAAACGCATCATCTTCCTTTTGCTGGGGGCGTGTCTCTGTGCCTGCGGCCGTTACGGCTGCGGTGTCCCCGCCGGATACGAACCGCTGCTGGATGCCGCGCTGGCTGGCTGCCCGCGCGCCGACAGCCTGCGGCAATTGCTGCGGCAAACTCCGCGCGAGCAGCGCGAAGGGATGGCCTTTCTGATCGCCCACATGCCCCGGGGCGACCGCGACACGATGCGCCTCGACCTGCTGCGCGAGAATGTGGAATATGCCTACCGTGCCCGCCGGGACTACCCTTGGACACGTGCGCTGCCCGATTCCGTCTTCCTGAACGAGGTGCTGCCCTATGCCGCCGTGGACGAGGTGCGCGACAGCTGGCGGGCGGATTTCTACCCGCGCTTCGCCCGGCGCGTGGCGCTTTGCCGCGACATCCGCGCTGCGATCGACTCCGTGAACCGGAATATCGCGGCCGACGTCGGGGTGGAGTACAACACCGCCCGCGAAAAGACCAACCAGAGCCCTGCCGAGTCGATGCGGCAGCATATGGCTTCCTGTACGGGGCTTTCGGTGCTGCTGGTCGACGCCCTGCGCGCGGCGGGAATCCCGGCGCGTTTCGCCGGGACGCCCGCATGGCACGACGACCGCGGCAACCACAGCTGGGTCGAGGTATGGATCGACGGCCGCTGGTATTTCACGGAATATTACCCCTCGGGGCTCGACCATGCCTGGTTCCTTTCGGATGCCGGGCGGGCGCTCGACGACCGTACGCACGGCATCTTCGCCGTGTCGTTCCGGCCGACCGGCGACTGGTTCCCGATGGTGTGGAACGAGCGTTCGCGCGACGTGCACGGGGTCGATGTCTCGCAGCGTTACCGCAACCTCTATGCATCCTACGAGCAGGCCCTCGTGGCGCAGGGAAGGCATACGACGGTGACTTTCGTGATGTACGACAGTGCGGCGCACGAAGGACGCTCGGACGCCCGCGTGGCGGCCAATGTCGATGTATTCTGCGGTGCCGAGCAGATGGGCGGAGGCCGCACGGCTGGGCCGAGGCAGGACATGAACGATGCGTTGAGGTTCCTGCTGGAAAAAGGCAAGTCCTATACGTTCCGCTACGAGAACGCCCGCGGCGAAACGACGGAGATCACGGCCGAGGTGGGCGATGCCCCGCTGACCGTTACGGGATATATGCGATAGCGCCGTTAGCTGCGTCCTTTTCATCCGGGAATCCCACCCTTTCCCGCTTCTCCGCCGATGGTGCGGGACGGGCTGTCGGCCTGCTCCCCAAAAATGGAAATCACCCCTGCCGGAGATAACTCGGGTGGGGGTGAAATCGTAAGAACCGGGCTTGTCGGACAGCACTTTCCGTCAGGGCTGCTTTTCCGTATCCGTGCCGGACACTTCGGCCCGGAAGCCGATGTCGATCCGGTCGGTCAGCAGGCTCGGAATCGGTACGAGCCCTGTGTGCGGGGCGTGTCCGAGTTCCATATGCAGGATGGGGTAGGGCCGGCCCGAGGGGTCGGCCGCGTCGCGCCCGGCGGTGCGGAATCCCATCCGTTCGTAGAAACCCGCGGCCTGCGGGTTCTGCTCGTTGACGTCGACCCGCCGCACGCCGCAGTGCCGTGTGACGTAGTTCACGAGTTGCCGGCCAAATCCCTTGCCCCGCGCCCCGGGGGCGACGAACAGCATTTCGAGCATATCGCCGGCGACGCCTGCGAAGGCGGTGAACCCGCCGAACTTTCCTGCCCCGCCGGATTTTCTGCGGCAGCCTCCGGTCTTCTCTGCCCCGGCGTATGCGCCGCCGCTCCCGCATGCATCGCCCGATCGATTGGTTCCGGCCTCGGATTCCCTTATGACATAAAGGGTTGTACCCGGCAGTGCTTCGTTGCGAACCATCTGCCGGAAGAAGGGGATGTCCTCCTCGCTGAGGAAATCGTGCGTTGCCCGCACGGAGGCCTCCCAGAGGGCGGTCAGTGCGTCCAGCTCTGCGGGCGAGGGCTGCGGGAGGTGTTCGATCATGCGGTGGTAAGGGTTACAATAAGGTCACGGGCGGTTTCTGCCGCGCGAAATTCCGGGCCAGGGCTGCTGCAAAGGGCGTGCGGAATGTGCGGGCACCGAAGGCGCACCCTTTCACGCAGGCGCAGCAGCGGATGCAGCGTGCCGGGTCGGTGTGCAGCTCGTCGCCGCGTGCGATGGCCTGCGTGGGGCACAGTGCGACGCAGCGGCCGCATTGCGTGCAGCGTGCGGCATCTCCCTCGGGCAGCAGGACGACGGGGTGGCGTTTCTGCCGGCGGCGGTATCCCAGTACGAACCGGATGAAGCGCAGCTTCGGGAGGAGCGGCGTACGCGGTTCGCGCAGTTTCGTGGGGTCGATGGGGACAAGGGCGCCCGTTGCGGGGGCCTTGGCTGCATCCATGCTGCCGGTTTGGGTTGCCCGGGTGGTTGCTGCGGTGTCGGATGCCGTTTCCGGGTTCTTGCCGGGGGAAGGCTCTGTTTTTGCTAATTTTTCGCGCACCTGAGCCCCGAATGCCCTGGCGGCAGCCAGATCCCGTGCGTCGGGGCGTCCCTGTGCGATCGGGGTTTCGGGCGTGCTGTACGAATGCTCGCCGACGAATGCCCCTGCCGCTACGGGCACGAATCCCCGTCCCGCGACGAACGAGGCGAGTTCTGCGACGGCCGTGCCGAACGAGCGGTTGCCGTAGACGGCCAGAACGACGGCCGGGGTGCCTTCGCCGCGGATCTCCCGCAGGCGTTCCAGGGCTGCGGGCGCCACGTGCCCTCCGTAAACCGGCACGGCGAATATGGCGACGGCTTCGCCCGGCAGCGGGGCGGGGGGCCCGGCGGGATGGGTCAGGTCGATGGCCGTGACTGTCGGTTCCCCGTGCATGCTTTTCGTTTCGCCCCTGTTTCCGGCGGCAGGTTCCGGTGCCGCCGCCGCTGCGGAGCCCGCTCCCGGGACTTGCCCGGAAGAGGGTGCCTGCGCTGCGTCCGCGTTGTGTCCGGCGGACTCTTCTGTGGCTGTCCCTTCCGTTTCTGTCATCCCCTGCGCCACGGCCGCGGCGATTTTCCGCGATGTCCCGGTAGGCGAGAAAAAGAGGGTGTAAATGCTTGTCGTTTTCATGTTCCCGGCAGATTTTTTTCGGTGTAAAGATAGCGTTTTTCCGGCTGAATTTTTATATTTGTCCGGAAACCTGTAAAATTGAGAAGAGATGACTATGAAGATTTTTGCATGTGCGGCCTTGCTGCTTGCGTCATGCGGCGGCACGCAGACGGCCGGGGAGCAGGCGCGGGTTCCCGAAACGAAGACCGAAGTGAAACACGGAGCTCAGATCGCACTCCTGAAGCCCGACCCGAAATCGGGCATGACGATCAACGAGGCGTTGCAGAACCGCCGCTCCTCGCGTGAATATGCTCCCGAAGCCCTTTCGCTCGAGGAGTTGTCGGGCGTAATGTGGGCGGCCGGCGGCATCAACCGCCCGCAGGACGGACGGCTCACGGCACCTTCGGCACTGGCGTTGTATCCCATCCGCATTTATGCGTTTTTCCCCGAGGGCGTTTACAGTTACGATGCCAAGGGGCAGAAACTGGTGCGCGTGACGGAGGGCGACCACCGGAACCTTGCCGGGGCGCAGCCGTTCGTGTTTACGGCGCCGCTCAACCTGGTTTATGTGGCCGATATGTCGGTCTATGAAGGTAAGAATATCCCCGCCGGGCATGTCCGCTACCTTTGCGGGCAGGATGCCGCGGGCTATGCCGAAAACGTCAACCTCTACACCGCGGGCCATGGCCTGAAGTCGATCACGCGCGGCAGCGCCCCCGAGGCCGAGCTGCTCGAGGCCCTCGGCCTCGACCCGGGACGTTACTTCCTTGCGCTGGCGCAGACGGTGGGCAAATAGCGGTGTGCCCCCGGAATGGAAAAGGGACGGCTTTTAGGCCGTCCCTTTTTTATTTGTCCGCAGGTGCGGCTATGGCCGGTCGGATGGCGCGCCCCGGCTTTGGCTCGGTCACAGCCTTTCGCCCGAGCTGTTGCGGGGCTGTTGCCGGGGTTCGTCCGGTCTTCCGTTTCCAGCTTGTCACCGTCCCGTCCTGGGCTCGGTCACGGCCTTTCGCACGGGTTGTCCCGGGCGCGTTCCCCGGTGTTGTCCTGAAAGCCGTTTCCGGCTGTTCCGTCCTTAGTCTGCCGAAAGCGTTTCCTTTGCCGCATCCCGGCCGTCGGGTTCCTCCAGCGGGACGATATAGAATCCGCGTCCCGGTGTCCACTCCACGCAGAAAAGTTTTTCCGCATCGGGGTACCCCGCCTGCCGGAGGTGGCGCAGGAGCCACCGCTTGCCCTTGCCGCTGCGTTCGAGTGCGTCTTCCATGACCTTGCCCCCGTTGACGAGTAGGTACGATTCTGGCGGTTCGTTGCGGCGCGATATGGTTATCCGCCCGTTGGTTTCGAAACGCACGTCGTCGACGTCGAACATCGAGAAGATGCCGTTTTCGCGCAGCATGGTGCGGAACTGTTCCATTTCGAGCCCGTTGCGGCGGAATTCGCGCATCACCAGCCGGCGGTCGCGGACGAGCATCACCGAGTCGCCCTTGATCGCCCTGCGGATGCGGTGGAAGCGCATCAGGTAGCGCAGCGAGACGTTGGCCGCCGTCCACACCGCGAAGGCGAATACCAGATACCATACCGGGGTGTCGGGGTTGTAGATTACGCCGCCGACCAGCGCCCCGAGTACGAACGAGTTTACCGAATCGAGGGGTGTGAGCTGTGCCATCTGGGTCTTCCCCGATATGCGCAGGAAAAAGATCACGCCCAGCATTCCGACCAGCAGTTTGATGGCGATGGATAGATACATGGTGTGCAGGTTTTATTTTTCCGTTTCCCCTCAGCCTGCAAATTCCGCGCAAATCCGGAAAAACCTGCCCGGGCGGTGAGGAGCCCGTCCTGCGAATAGCGTGGTACGGCCGTATCTCCGGCCGCCTTCCTCGGGGGCTAAAGGCCGTATTCCGCGGCGTAACGCCACAGGGGTGCGGCCATCAGTGCCTGCCGGATGCGGCCGCTTTCGAGCAGGTCGCGAACCTCGGCGCCCGAGAACAGGTGCACGCGGATGTCCTCCGTAGCATCGAGGTGCTGTTCGCCCAGGCGTTCCACGCCCGTCGCCAGGTAGCAGTACGTCAGGTTGTTCTGCGTCGAGGGGTTGGGCGCCACGACCATTAGCTCGCGCCACTGGCCGCCGCCGTACCCCGTCTCCTCGGCCAGTTCGCGCTGTGCCGCGGCCAGCATCGAGGCATCGTCGGGCTCGGCCACGCCCGCCGGGATTTCATAGTCCGTTTCGCCCAGCCCGTGGCGGTATTGGTCGATAAAGACGAATTTCCCCTCTTTCGTAATGGCGATGACGTTCACCCAGTCGGGATATTCGAAGACGTAGTAGTCGGGTATGAGGCGCCCATCGGGCAGTTCGATGCTCTCGTGGCGTACCGTAAACCAGGGTTTGCGGGCGAGGTATTCGCTCGTGAGAACTTTCCAGTTGCGTTTTTTCGGATTTTCCATGGCGGCGTCTTGCTTGTCGGATGCAAAAATAGCGAAAAATAGTTATCTTTGTAACATCCGAAAAAAAACATCCATGTTGTCCCAGAACGAACGAAAGCGTATTATCGCCCTCATCAACCGCGAAGTGGTGCCCGCCATCGGGTGTACCGAACCCATCGCCGTGGCGCTGTGCACGGCGCGTGCCGCCGAACTGCTCGGCTCGCGTCCCGAAAAGGTCGCCGTGCGCCTGAGCGCCAATATCCTCAAAAACGCCATGGGCGTTGGGATCCCCGGTACGGGGATGATCGGCCTGCCGATCGCCGTGGCGCTCGGGGCGCTCGTCGGCCGTTCGGAGTACCGGCTGGAGGTATTGCGCGACGTGACGCCCGGGGCCGTGGAGCAGGGCCGCCGGTATATCGACGAAAAGCGCGTATGTATCGACCTGAAGGAGGGTATCGCCGAGAAACTCTATATCGAGGTCGAGGCCCGGGGCGCCGGGCACTGTGCCACGGCGGTGATCGCGGGCGGCCATACCTCGTTCGTATACCTCGAGCGCGACGGCGAGGTGACGCTCGACAAACGTACGGCCTCGGCGGCCGAAGAGGATGGGGGCGAAGTACCCCTCACGCTGCACCGCGTGTGGGAGTTCGCCACGACGGCGCCCCTCGACGAACTGCGCTTCATCCTCGAAACACGCCGCCTGAACAAGGCCGCCGCCGAGCAGGCTTTCGCCGGGGAGTTCGGCCACTGCGTAGGGCGTACGCTCCGTTGCGAGCGAGAACGGAAGATTATGGGCGACAGCATCTTCTCGCGGATACTGTCCTATACCTCCGCGGCGTGCGACGCCCGCATGGCCGGGGCGATGATCCCCGTGATGAGCAACTCGGGAAGCGGCAACCAGGGCATCGCGGCGACGCTTCCCGTGGTGGTCTACGCCGAGCAGACCGCAGCCACCGAACAGCAGACGATCCGTGCGCTGGTGCTGAGCCACCTCACGGTGATCTATATCAAGCAGAGCCTCGGCCGCCTGTCGGCCCTGTGCGGCTGCGTGGTGGCCGCCACGGGGTCGAGCTGCGGCATTACCTACCTGATGGGCGGCGACTACGGGCAGGTCGCGGCGGCGGTGAAAAACATGATCGCCAACCTTACGGGCATGATTTGTGACGGAGCCAAGCCGAGTTGCTCCATGAAGCTCACGAGCGGCGTCTCGACCGCCGTGATCTCGGCCATGATGGCGATGGACGGCCATTGCGTAACGCCCGTCGAGGGAATCATCGAAGAGGATGTCGACAAGTGCATCCGCAACCTCACGGCCATCGGCCGCGACGGCATGAACGAGACCGACAGGGTCGTACTGGGAATAATGACACATAAATGCTGACTATGAATAAACTGACCATGAAAATGAGGCTCTTTGCGGCGTTCCTGCTGCTCGGCCTCTGGGGCGCCACGGCCCAGACCGCCCGTGAGCAGATCGCCGCCATGCCCGAACGCGCGGGCGGGATTTACCACTCGTACGAGTACCTGCCCGGCCCCGCCGTACCCGCCCCGAAGGGCTATGTTCCCTTCTACATCAGCCACTATGGCCGCCACGGCAGCCGTTGGCATACTTCGGAAAAGATCTATGCCGAGCCGCTGGGGATCCTGCGCAAAGCCGACTCGGCCGGGGTGCTGACCCCCAAAGGGCGCGACCTGCTGGCTAAGGTCGAAGTCATCGCAGCCGATGCCCGGGATCGTTACGGCGACCTCTCGCCCCGCGGCGTGGCGGAACACCGGGGCATCGCCGAACGCATGTATAAGGCCTATCCCGAGGTCTTTTCGACCGAGGACGGCCGCGAATGCTTTGTCCAGAGCCGTTCGACGCTCGTGCCGCGCTGCATCCTGAGCATGGCGGCCTTCAACGAGCGTCTCAAGGAGCTGAACCCCGAAATCCGGATGACCCGCGAATCGAGCCAGCGCTACATCCCTTATATGAGCAACGGCGCAGGGTTGAATTCCCAGCGAAAGGCATCCGGTGCCGTGGCCGACAGCCTGCAGGATGCCCGCACGCATCCCGCCCGTCTGATGGCGTCGCTCTTCTCCGACCCCGCCTTCGTGGAATGCGAGGTGAAAAGGCCGGCGAAACTGATGAACCAGCTGTTGGCGCAGGCCGCCATCATGCAGGACGTCGAATACCTGGGCATCTCGCTCTACGACCTCTTCACCGAGGAGGAGATATACGCCGCCTGGGAAGCCGAGAATTTCCGCCGCTACGTGATGTTCGGCCCGTCGAAGCGCTTCGGCGACCCGATCATCGCCGATGCCAAGCCCCTGCTGCGCAATATCGTGGAGACTGCCGAACGGGTCGTCGCGGGGGAGGAGAACCTCTCGGCCTCGCTGCGTTTCGGCCACGACGTGAACGTCATTCCGCTGGTGGCGCTCCTGGGCGTCAGGGAGGCTTCCGGGCGCGTATGGACAGCCGAGGAAGCTGCCGGGGTGTGGCAGATACACCGCGTATCGCCCATGGCGACCAACGTGCAGTTCATCTTCTTCCGCAACCCCGAGACCGGCGACGTGCGGGTGCGGGTGCTGCACAACGAGCGCGATGCCGAACTGCCGGTCGGCGGTGGCCCCTATTATCCCTGGGAGACCCTGCGCGACTACTGCAAGTCGCTCTATGAATGACATGCCCCGTGCCGGGCATAAAAATAAAGGGGCTGCCCGCCGGTTCCCCGGAATGAAAATCACCCTCGTCAGAAGCATCTCTGACGAGGGTGATTTTTTAACCGGCTTGTCGGGCAATCTTTTCCGCGGCCTTTCCGGGGTGGACGCCGATAGTCCCCTCTTTGGGGACGGCTAATGGAAGATGGTCTTGACGATGATGTTCGTGGCACCCTGGTGACGGGTGGTGTAGTCTTTGGCTATACGGCTTGTTTTCAGCAGGAAATCCTCGTTGTCGCGCAAGGGGATGAACCACGTGCGCAGTTCGTCGTAGTTTTTCACCGAACGGGCGGCGCCGAGCGTCACCAGGTCGCGTGCCTCCTTGAATTTCGCGTAGTTGGGGCCGAATGCCACCGGAAGCCCGAATGTCGCCGCTTCGAGCGTGTTGTGTATCCCCACACCGAACCCGCCGCCGATATAGCTCCACGTCGCGTAGCCGTAGACCGACGCCAGGATCCCCACCGTGTCGAGGATCAGCAGTTGCTTCGACCCGTAGGCCGTGTGGGGCGTGCACTGCGTGTAGCGGAGCGTCCCGCCCTTGGCCTCGGCCGCGAGGCGTGCCATGCGGCCTTCGTCCATCTCGTGCGGAGCCACGATGAATTTCACGTCGGGGTTGTCGTTTATCAGTCGGATCAGCAGCTCTTCGTCCGGGGTCCAGGTCGAACCCGCCACGAAGAGGCGTTTGTCCCCCTTGAACCGGTCGATGATGTCGATATGTTTGGCTGCGGCGGCGATTTCGGCCACGCGGTCGAAACGCGTGTCGCCCGCTACGATCACGTTGTCGAAGCCCAGCCCGGCCAGCAGCTTTTTCGACTCCTCGTTCTGCACGAACATCACGTCGAAGGACTCCAGCGCCTGCCTCCACATGCCGCCGTAGGGGCGGAAGAAGATCGAGTTGCGGCGGAAGATGGCCGAAACGATATAGGTGCGCACCTTGCGGCGGCGCAGGTCGCGCAGCAGGTTGAGCCAGAATTCGTA
>OGIH01001096.1_pt1 | contig 16175 bp, 9 predicted proteins | sample 1571721 | NCBI WGS metagenome assembly OGIH01 (sample SAMEA2582068, study PRJEB24529) | metagenome | biome: Human gut stool | place: China | collected 2011
CTTCGGAAAGTAATCATGGACTGACTAATAATGAGATTAACGAATTATGTGGAGATAAGAACGGAAGAATGTATATTCGTTCGGGAAACGATCTGATTAAACTGGATATTTATACGGAGCAATTCACTTGTCTGCGACAGAAAGGTGTGTATGGACTGTTTTGTAAGAAAGATACACTTTGGGTGAGTTGTGCAGACGGCATTTATTATTATACGGGACAGGGTACAGAGCTGACGTTCTTTGCTCGTGTGCAGAAAGGTTTTGTGGGAAGAGCACTCTATGTAGACAGAGAGACTGTATGGGTGGTTACCAGAAAATACTTGGTCGCAATATCACGTGAAGACCCTCTTCGGCAAGAGATTTTACTTACCCTTGATAAGGGTAATTGTATTTTGGGTGATAGTTCCGGAAATATATGGGTGGGAGCCTGGAACGGATTATACCGTGTTTCTCCCGATCGGGAGACAACCGCTTATGTTAGTCATTCGGGAATGGGTGAATTATCCGATAATCAGGTCCGATGCGTGCTGGAAGATGATTTTAAGCATATTTGGGTAGGTACGTTCAAGGGAATCGATTGTTACGATCCGATTACTGATACGTGGAGTCATTATACGCGTTATGGAAGTTCTTCGAATTCTTTAAGCCATACTTCTATTCTCTCTCTTCATAAAGATATGCAAGGTAATATTTGGGTCGGGACTTATTATGGAGGAGTGAATGTATTCAATCCTGATAAGAATAATCATAGCTTTTATTGTGCCGAACCTTTACGTGAAGACTGTCTCAGCTTTCCGGTAGTCGGTAAAATGACTGAAGATAGTGCAGGAAATGTGTGGATCTGTACTGAAGGTGGAGGGCTGAATTGTTATCATGGGGATACTGGCGTTTTCTCCCGATATATGTATCAAAAAGGAGATCAGAGTACATTAGGGAGTAATAATGTCAAGTCGGTTTTTTATAGAAAGGAGAACAATCGATTGTATGCGGGGACTCATTTAGGAGGATTGTTCGTTCTGGATTTAAAATCGAACAAGGGACACACTCTCCATCATGTTACCGGTGACCCTGCCTCGTTGCCTCATGAGATTGTGAACGATATTCAGGAGTATAAGGATGGCATTGCGATGTTGACACAAGGTGGTCCGGTGTTTTTTGATCCGGTGACCGAGAAATTCTCACCGCTTACGGATGATCCGTCTGTCCAGAAATTGATCAGTCGGGAATATGCTTTTGAAACGTTTCTGATCGATAGCCGGCAGCGTATGTGGCTTGCTGTTGGTGGCGGAGGGATAGTGTGCGTCAATTTATCTTCTTCAAAAGTGACTCAATATTTGGCGGATAGCGAGAAAGACACGTTGACGGTAGGAAGATACAAAACCGTGCATATTTTTGAAGATAATAAAGGAGATATTTATTTTAGTACAATTGGCGCGGGGATATTCAAGTATCAAGAGAAACAGGATGCTTTCAAGTCTTACGGAACTACCAATGGAGTACTTCCGAGTAATTATTGTTATTATATCTGCGAGTCTGCCAGGGATAATTGTCTGCTTGTTTTGCATGGGAAAGGGCTTTCTATCTTTGATCGTGAAAAAGAGGTTACAGAAGAGACTTATCACTTGTTTCGTCAGACTTATAATTTGGGGTCCGCTTTATATCGAAGCAAAAATGGGATTATTTATATAAGTGGTACCAATGGATTGGCTATGTTTCAAGAGCGGTCCTTTTATGAATCTCAGGTCAAAAGCTTCTTGAATTTTGATAAATTGTTTATTTTCAATGAAGAAATAGTTCCTGGTGATGAGTCCGGCATCCTGACTGAGATATTGGCGAAAACATCGGATATCTTTTTAAGCTATCAGCAGAATAACGTAACAGTCGAATTTGCTACTTTTAATTATAATAGTGACCGTAATCGTTTGTTTGAATATTATCTGGATGGCTTCGATAAAGTGTGGACCCAGACTTCCGGCACTACGGTTACTTACACCAATCTGCCTCCCGGAGATTATACGCTCAAAGTTCGTTCGATGGAAAATAAGGAGAGTTTGAAAGATGCAATCTGCTTGAATATACATGTTTCCGCTCCTTTTTATGCTACCATATGGGCATATCTGTTTTATGTCCTTTGTCTGACTGCATTGATGGTCGCATTTGTTCGTTTTAAAACACGGCAGGCGGCTCTGAGGTCTTCATTGGAGTTTGAGCGAAAAGAAAAAGAGAGGATTGAAGAACTCAATCAAGTAAAATTGCGCTTCTTTACTAATATTTCTCATGAATTTCGTACTCCATTAACGCTTATTCTGGGGCAAATTGAAGTATTGATGCAAATGGATTTGGGCACAACCGTTTATAATCGTATTCAGCGTATATATAAAAACGCCTGGCATATGCGGAATTTGATCTCCGAGTTGCTCGATTTTCGCAAACAGGAGCAGGGTTATTTGAAACTCAGAGTTGAAGAACAGAATTTGGTTACTTTTACTCGTCAGATTTATATGTGTTTTTATGAATATGCACAAAAAAAGGAGATCACATATCGCTTTGATTCTGTAGAGGAAACGATTTCTGTCTGGTTTGATCCAATACAGTTACAGAAAGTGATTTTTAATTTATTGTCGAATGCTTTTAAGTATACATCCAATAAGGGAAATATAACTGTAGAAGTAAGGAAAGTTGCTTCACAGGCCGTAGTTTCAGTGTGTGATACGGGTATTGGGATTCCGGTTGAACATATTTCGAAGATATTCGACCGGTTCTATCAGACGGATAATGCCTCTTCTTCCTCTTCTTTTACTTTGGGGACAGGCATCGGATTGGCGTTGGCAAAAGGAATTATGAATATGCATCATGGAAAGATTGAGGTAGAAAGTACTGTTGGTGAGGGTACTAAGTTTATCTTGTCTCTACCTTTAGGAAACCGACATTTCAGTGATGAAGAGATGGCTGTGACGGAAGGTCGGGAGTCACTGATTATTCCGGAAACTTCTGTATCTTCTTATGGACAGTTGATGGCGGAAGAGATAAAAGAACCTGAATCGCAGAAAAATATGGATGAAGAAGATAAGCCTACGATTCTTTTGGTAGATGACAATACCGAACTATTGTCCATGCTGGAAGATATATTCTTACCGATGTATAATGTATATACTGCGTGTAATGGACGCGAAGGACTGGAGATGGCGCAACAGATACAACCGGATCTGATAGTAAGTGATGTGATTATGCCTGAGATGTCAGGTAAGGACTTGTGCTATAAAATCAAGACCAATGTAGAACTTTCTCATATTTCTGTCGTTCTGTTGACAGCACAGACTTCTGTGGAATATGTTGTAGAAGGCTTGATGTTCGGAGCGGATGATTATATAACGAAGCCGTTCAATATAAAGGTATTGGTGGCCCGTTGCAATAACTTGATAAAAAACAAGAAGCGTCTGATTGCACATTATGCGGGTAAGGTCATTACGGAATCTCCTGTAGCGGAAGCTATTAATGAGAAAGATAAAGAACTGCTGACGAAATGTGTAAATATTGTCAGAGAGAATTTTGAGAACCCTGATTTTGATGTTACTGCGCTTGCTTCAGAATTATGTATGGGACGTAGCAAATTATATATGCAGTTTAAACAAATGACCGGGTTAACTCCGAATGAGTTCATCTTGAAAGTGAAGCTGGATGAAGCTATGTCTTTGCTGACAGATCATCCGGAACTAAATATAACAGAGATTTCCGTTCGGCTCGGCTTTTCTTCTCCCCGTTATTTCAGCAAATCCTTTAAAGCCTTCTTCGGGATTGCTCCGCAAGGAGTCAGGAGTAGGAAGGAGTAGTTGTTTCATTACCTGACTTCTCAAGTATTAATATCCGGCATATCAGCTATTAATATCCGACAATTCAGTTGTTAATACCTGATATATCAGCTGTTAATACCTGACAAACCAGGTATTAATCCCCCCAATGTCTGCCTATAGGTTACTATACGTTGGATAACATCATTTGTGTAGAAAAAGAAGGGCGATGTATCCAAATCTTCCATTATAGGTGACCAAATCTTCCATGTGGATGCAGAAATGTTCTTTTTGCAAAATTTGTGTTTATGGATGTCATATAGGTTTCCTATTTTTGCAATGCTTTCATTCTGTTTTAATACATAGAATCAAAGACAATAAAATAAGTATGAAAAACACAATAATTTATCGCATGAAAAGCAGATTAATAACATTACTCTTATTATTGATTACTGTCAGTTCTGTAACGTTTGCTCAAGAAGCAAAGAAGGAAATTCCTTTGAAATATGGAGCTACGAATGAAGGTAAACGGCAAGACCCTGCCATGCAGAAGTTCCGTGACAATCGTCTGGGTGCCTTCATCCACTGGGGACTGTATGCTATCCCTGGGGGAGAGTGGAATGGAAAAGTATATGGCGGAGCTGCCGAATGGCTGAAAAGCTGGGCAAAAGTACCTGCTGATGAATGGCTGAAACTGATGGACCAATGGAACCCTACGAAATTCGATGCAAAGAAATGGGCAAAGATGGCCAAAGAAATGGGTACTAAGTATGTCAAGATTACAACGAAACATCATGAAGGTTTCTGTCTGTGGCCAAGTAAGTACAGTAATTATACAGTGGCTCAAACCCCTTATAAGAAAGATATTTTAGGCGAATTGGTAAAGGCCTACAATGATGAAGGTATTGACGTTCATTTCTACTTCTCGGTGATGGACTGGAGTCATCCAGACTACCGATATGACATCAAATCGAAAGATGATGAAGTTGCTTTTGCGCGTTTCCTTGAATTTACGGACAACCAGCTGAAAGAGCTTGCTACCCGTTATCCTACCGTAAAAGACTTCTGGTTTGACGGCACATGGGATGCCAGCATCAAGAAAAATGGCTGGTGGACAGCTCATGCCGAACAAATGTTGAAAGACCTGTTACCGGGCGTAACTATCAATAGTCGACTACGTGCCGATGATTACGGCAAGCGCCACTTCGACAGTAACGGACACTTGATGGGAGATTATGAGTCAGGGTATGAGCGCCGCCTACCCGATCCAGTGAAAGACTTGAAAGTAACCCGCTGGGATTGGGAAGCATGTATGACCTTGCCCGAAAATCAATGGGGATATCACAAAGATTGGTCATTGAGCTATGTGAAAACTCCCTTGGAAGTACTGGAACGCATAGTGCATGCCGTTTCAATGGGAGGAAACATGGTTGTGAACTTCGGACCGCAAGCCGACGGTGACTTCCGCCGGGAAGAAAAAGAAATGGCTGATGCCATTGGCAAATGGATGCAACAATATGGCGAGTGCATCTACGGATGTGATTACGCCGGTTGGGACAAACAACCCTGGGGATACTATACCCACAAGGGAAAAGAGGTATATATGATTGTCTTCAATCCTCCTTATTCCAAACACTTGGTGGTTAAAACCCCAAAGGGTACAAAAATTCTGAAAGCAACTGTGACAAACGGGAAAGAGGTGGCAGTGACAGAAACCGCCCGCAATGAATACAATGTGGATATGCCCGCAAAAGCCCCCGAAGGTCCCTTTGTCATCAAACTACAGATAGAGGAAAACGTAAGTTCCGCTGATAAATACCGTGATGCTTTGACTTGATTCTTATTTAATCTGATTATGTTATGAAAAGGCTTTCTCTTTTTATTTATTTCTTCCTGATAACGGTCCTGCAAGCTACCGCACAGCAAAGCTTTGACAAGACTGCCGTAAAATCTGTCATGAAACGCGTGGCTGACTGGCAGATTGCCAATCCCAACAAAGGAGCAGAGCACGATGATTTAGACTGGACGCATGCAGCCCTGTACATGGGTATGTTGGACTGGGCAGAGCTAACAGAAAAAGAAGACAGCGACGATTCTTATTATCAGTGGTTGCTCCGTATCGGACAACGTAATCACTTCCAGATAGGTAAATGGATGTATCATGCTGATTTTATTGCCGTCGGACAGCCCTTTATCGACCTTTACTTGAAATATGGCAATAAGAAGATGATCGCTCCCGTCATGGCACGAGCCAACTGGGTAGTAGAAAATCCGGCTGAAACTACTTTGGAACTGGATTACGGCAAACTCGAAACTCTGGACCGATGGTCCTGGTGCGACGCATTGTTTATGGCTCCCCCCGTATATGCCAAACTATATGCGTTGACCAAGGACAAAAGGTATCTGGATTTCCTGAACAAGGAATACAAGGCCACTTATAATTATTTGTATGATAAAGAAGAGCATTTATTCTACCGTGACCATCGATATTTTGCCAAACGCGAAGCTAATGGTAAGAAAGTGTTTTGGGGACGTGGCAACGGTTGGGTGTTGGGAGGACTGGTCGAAATCCTTCAAGCTCTTCCTAAAGATGAATCCTCACGCACGTTTTATCAGGACTTATTTGTGGCATTGGCCACCCGCGTAGCCAGCCTGCAGAGTGCTGATGGATATTGGCATGCCAGCCTGCTCGATCCAGCGTCTTACCCATCGCCCGAAACAAGTGCAACCGGTTTTATCGTTTATGCACTTGCCTATGGCGTAAACGAAGGGGTGCTGGACAAAGCCACTTTTATGCCAACCATCGAAAAGGGGTGGAAAGCCTTATTAGATGCGGTCGAACCAGATGGTAAGTTAGGCTACGTACAACCCATCGGAGCTGATCCGCGTAAAGTGACGCGGGACATGACCGAAGTATATGGGACAGGGGCATTCCTGCTGTCCGGGTGTCAGATTTATAAGATGAAGTAAAATAAGTTAGATCTATCATGAAGAATTATACATTGTTTTTGTGGATTGCTTTGCTAATGTTAGGTATATCCGGTACGATAGGTGCACGTGAGGTAGCATCCTTCAACGACGGTTGGGAATTCAAGAAAGGTCCGTTTTCCAAAGAAGCGTTACAGGCTGTACAGAAATGGAATTCATACTTGGAATGCGGACGACATGCAAAAGCAAGCCGCCGCTTTCTATGAAGGTGTAGGCTACTACCGCAAAAAGTTCACTTTCCCCGAAAATATGGAAGGCAAGCGCATCTTTCTACGCTTCGAGGGTGTAGGTTCTTATGCCGAAGTATATATCAATGGCTATCTGGCAGGAACACACAAAGGAGCTTACTCTGCTTTTGCATGCGAGATCAGCTCGCAAGTGAAGTTCGGCAAGGAAAACGAAATTATAGTAAAGGCAGACAACTCTTCACGTCCCGATGTTATCCCCACGAACCACATTTTGTTCGGTGTTTATGGAGGTATTTACCGCCCCGTATGGCTGGTTGTTACGGAAACTTGCAGCATCATTGCAAACGACTGTGCCTCTCCGGGAGTGTATATTACCCAGAAAAATGTTTCAAAGAAGTCAGCCGAAGTGACTGTAAAAGTAAAGGTGGACAATGCAACCTTAGCTCCCGTCCCACTGGAACTAGAGAATGCAATATACGACAGGAACGGCAAATTGGTAAAGAAACATAGTCAGAATTTCGAACTTACTCCACAAGGAGTGCAGAACTATTCCTCACACTTCCGACTGAACAATCCCCATTTATGGCAAGGACGTGAAGACCCATATCTGTATAAAGTCGTTTCACGTCTCATGCAGAATGGACGCGTGATAGACGAAGTTATTCAGCCCCTGGGGATTCGCAAGTATGAAATCGTGGCAGGCAAAGGATTCTTCCTCAATGGAAAGAAGTACCCCATGCTGGGGGTAACCCGCCATCAAGACTGGTGGGGACTGGGTAGCGCCCTCACCAATAAAGAGCACGACTTCGACTTGGCACAAATTATGGATATCGGTGCAACCACCGTCCGCTTTGCACATTACCAGCAGTCTGACTACATCTATTCACGCTGCGACACGCTGGGATTGGTAATCTGGGCAGAGATCCCCTTCGTGAACCGAGTCAGCGGCCAAGAGTGGGACAATGCCCACCAACAGATGCGCGAACTTATCCGTCAAAGCTTTAATCATCCCTCCATCTATGTATGGGGAATCCATAATGAAGTGTATCATCCGCATGGTTATACCGCCGCACTTACCCACTCCATTCACGACCTCTGCAAACTGGAGGATCCAGACCGCTACACGGTTGCGGTAAATGGTTACGGTCATGCTGATCACCCCGTCAACCAAAATGCGGATATACAGGGCATGAACCGTTACTTCGGTTGGTACGAACGGAAGATACAAGACATCAAGCCATGGATAGAGAAAATGGAAAAAGAATATCCTTGGCAACGCCTGATGCTGACAGAATATGGTGCAGACGCCAATATAGAACATCAGACGGAAATATTGGGCGATGCACTGAATTGGACAAGCCCTTTCTATCCGGAAACATTTCAAACTAAAACCCACGAATACCAATGGAGCATCATTGCCCAACATCCTTACATCATCGCTTCTTACCTGTGGAATATGTTCGACTTTGCAGTGCCAACATCAAAAAGAGGCAGTGTAGACGCCCGCAACATGAAAGGCATGATGACTTTCGATCGTAGAATCAAGAAAGATTCTTATTTCTGGTATAAGGCGAACTGGAGCAAGGAACCGGTTCTTTACCTGACACAGCGCCGGAATGCAGTGCGCGAGAAAAAAGAGACTTCCATTACAGTGTATTCCAATATCGGTACCCCCAAGGTGTATCTGAACGGAAAAGAATTGACCGGAGTGCGGAAAGGTTATACTGATGTACATTATATATTCGACAAGGTAGTGCTGGACGATGGCAAGAATGTACTGAAAGCATCCCTTCTCCATCAAGGAAAAGAATATACAGACGAAATAGAATGGAATTATAACGGAGAGTGCAACCGGGAGGCTGATTTCCTGGAGCATAAGAAAGAGCATGGTAGTTGGTAATTCCATAAAGAAAGAAATTATTATTATTACTGATAACATTAAATTAGGATTGAAGTATGAAGACTTTTAAGACCTTGCTGTTGGGACTTTGCATCGTGATGTGTGCATGCTCGACACAAACTCCCCGGCAAACCAATGAGTACGGCACTAATTGGCAGTGGGAAAACGGGACCATCGTAATAGAAACTCCCGAGCGTCCCGCCGGCCAAAAAAGCGTGTTGGGACTGACTGTCCCGAAGATGGAAGTAGTACGCGTAGGATTCGTAGGACTGGGCATGCGCGGTCCCGGTGCGGTGGAACGTTTCACGCATATACCGGGTACACAAGTCGTGGCACTTTGTGATTATGAGCAGTCGCGCGCAGAGAGATGTCAGAAATACCTAAAGAAAGCATCCATGCCCAAAGCTGCCATCTATTCGGGAGAGAAAGGGTACGAAGAACTTTGTAAACGAGACGATATAGACTTGGTTTATATCGCTGCCGATTGGCTACATCACTTTCCCGTAGCCAAATACGCTTTGGAAAATGGCAAACATGTAGCGATCGAAGTACCTTCAGCAATGAATCTCCAGCAATGTTGGGACTTGATTAATATGAGCGAAAAGTATCGTAAGCACTGCATGATTCTAGAAAACTGCTGTTATGACTGGTTTGAAATGAACACGCTGAACATGGCACAGCAAGGAGTATTCGGTGAAGTAATTCGCGCACAAGGTGCCTACATTCACAACCTAAGCCCATTTTGGAATCATTATTGGAAGAACGGTGAGAATGACAAGCTGGGTTGGCGCTTGGACTACAACATGAGACATCGCGGGGATGTATATGCCACTCACGGTCTGGGTCCAGTAGCACAAGCGCTCGACATTCACCGTGGAGATCGCATGAAGACACTAGTGGCTATGGATACCAAGTCAGCCATAGGTAAAGCACTGGTAGAAGAAAGAGCAGATTCCATTTGTAATAACTTCCGCAATGGCGACCATACTACCACTCTGATTCGTACCGAAAACGGTAAAGTTATAGAAATCCAACATAATGTAATGACTCCGCAACCTTACAATCGCTTGTATCAACTTACGGGTACTAAAGGCTTTGCCAATAAATATCCGATCAGCGGTTATGCTCTTGATGCTAAACAGTTGACAGCTTCCGGAGTACAGCCCAAGATTGATGATTTAAATTCACATAGTTTCTTGCCTAAGAGTGAGATGGAGACTCTTGTAGCCAAGTACCAGCATCCGATATTGAAGAAATATGGTGAAATGGCTAAGGAAGTAGGGGGACATGGTGGCATGGATTTCATTATGGACTGCCGTCTAGTTTATTGCTTACAAAATGGTTTGCCATTGGATATGGATGTATACGATCTAGCAGAGTGGTGTTGTCTTGCCGAACTCGGAACACTCTCTATGGATAACAACTGTGCCGCCGTAGCATTTCCTGACTTTACCCGTGGAGAGTGGAATGTTGTAAAAGGTTACAAACACGCTTATGCAAGTCCTGAAGAAGAAAAAGCCGTAGCCGAGAAAGCAGCAGCTTTCACAGCCAAACTGAAGGAACAAGGAGAAAAAGAATGGGGGGAAACTGAGAATCAAGAAGCAAAATAGCAATATAGCTGAGAAAACGAAGTGAAAAGATATCGCCCCTTCTATTTCCGAAGGGGCGTTTTTTTATTCATCTTAATATACCGCTTCACCTCCTTCGGGCTTCTCACGATATTTTATATCAAAACGTCCTTCCTTGATACTTCCACCACTGAATGTACCGCTAATAATGGTTCCATCCATACGGGTAATATAAGCTTCGCCATCGCCTAAATCTCCTTCATCAAGAACGGCATCTGTATAAGTACAAGTAGTACCCTGACGAGGATTCACAAGTACCAAATGCAAACTACTGAAGACACCGACTGCGGCATCAATCTCAACATAATGATTCTCTTCATCGTCAGAAAGACGAACTGAGGGTGTCCCATACCGTCCACTGGCATATACCCAGCCGTCAATCAGACAGCCTAACGTATTTGCCCCCGTAGTCGTAGCCTCCGGCATCAGTGTCGGATCAACAGTTTTGTCTTCATCACAAGCACAACAACAAACCAACAGGAATAGAAATAACAGTTTTTTCATAACGCCTAAAAATGATAGTTTAAACCGAAAAGTAAGGATAACTGTCCGAAATAACCGCTACCGGCTCTCGGACTCTCCACATCCCACTCCACATTATGATACTTCACCGAATAAGACTCGGAACTGGATGCCAGCCAGTTCACCCTGGCAGAAGCTCCCCAATGACTTGACAAAAAATACTCACCCGAGAGAGACAAGTTACCTGCAAACTTACTCATGGTAACTTTTCGAGGTTTATCATATACTGTACTCTTATCACGATAAAGTTGATATCCGATTCCACCGGAGAATTGAAGTTGATAATGCTTTTGCACCATAGTCAAGGCTACCTGAGGAGCCATATAATGCATATATATCTTATCTGCCCCAGTATCATGTGTGTTCTTATACGCACTTCCCTGATACAGAAATCCCAGCCCGAACTTCAGTTCCCTACCCGTAATCTGTCCAAGGTAGTTGACATCCCAGGCTACACCTTTTCGTAAGTCACTACGATAGGTATCTGCCCTATCAGTAATTCCTACAAAGCGCCCCAGGTACCATGACGGTCCGGCATGAACGGAAAATGATGATCTTTTATCACCTGCACTTTGAGCGTATAAAGAGGCGCTTAATAACACCCCGACAAAGAAAGAAAGCAAGTATCTCATAATGATTTGTATAGCGTCTTTTCCTTATAAATACTCAAAAATCGAAAGTACTGCATTCGGATAATAACTATTTTTAATCAAAGTTATAAATCCGCATCTTCTTCAGCTACCTTTTCCGCTCTATATCCTGTGTACGAAAGAATGCCTCCGAATACCGGGCTCCCCAAAGTTCATAACGTTCAAATTGCATTTCTACTTTACGGGTAAAGTTTATCCAGTCTTTCTTCTCTAACGGCGACCATACATTCTCAGCCAGTGCCGACATCCGCGGGAAGATGGCAAACTCAGCCTTCCAGGTTGTAGGAATATATTCCGTCCAAAGGCACCCTTGTGCACCCCATACAAGTTCTTGTTGCTCCGTAGTCAATGAATCGGGCACAATCTGAAATTCATAGACCTTCTCCAATGACAACGGCCCACGGGGAGCTATTTCCGACTGGATACGACTTTCCTTCAGATTGAAATACGACCAGGCAGAACAGGTAAATATAGTACGATGATTGGTCCGCACTGCCTTTTTCCCAAATTCAGGCCGACGCCAGTTCATTACAATACAATCTTCAGAAATACCTCCTTCAAGGATCTCATCCCAACCAATCAACGTTTTACTTTTCGCGTTTACCACCTCCTGCACATAATGGATGAAATAGCTTTGCAATGCCTTTTCGTCTTTCAACTCATGTTCACGCATAAACTGTTGCGTCTCTTCGGATTCCTGCCACCAGCACTTGGCACACTCGTCGCCACCCACATGAATATATTGACCGGGAAAGAGGTCGCATAATTCAGAAAACACATCTTTCAGGAAGTCAAAGACTTCAGGTTTTGGTGCCAGTACATTATTGAATTTATTGAAGATCCCCCACGTCAATGCTGCCTTTTTAGGTTCATTCGGCGTAGTACTGAACTGTGGATAAGTGGCAAGTACTGCCATACAATGCCCGGGAATATCTATCTCAGGAATCACTGTGATATGACGTTCAGCAGCATAACGTACAATTTCGTGTACATCTTCATGGGTATAATAACCGCCGTAAGGTAACGGTTGATACTTTCCAGGATAAAGTCCGAAAATCTCTCCCTCGCGGATAGAACCTTTCTCCGTCAGTTCCGGGCGGCATTTCATCTCAACACGCCAAGCCTGATCATCTGTCAGATGCCAATGAAAATAGTTGAGTTTATGAAGCGCAAGGTAATCAATATACTTTTTGATGAAATCTACGGGAAAGAAATGACGTACCACATCCAAATGCATACCACGATAAGGGAAACGCGGATAATCGATAATTTTCAGAGTCGGAAGGATAGGCAACACACCCGCACGGGTGGGCAATAATTGTATAAGCGTCTGAACACCATAGAAGACACCCGCCTCATCATTTCCTTCAATACGTACACCACCTACAGGGGTAATCTCCAACTGATAACCTCCTGGAATTTCTCCATTCTTTTGATTTTTCAGAATGATACAAGGTTGGTCACCCAGCTTCGAAAGTATTGTTTCTACAGCAGACGAAAGTTTCTTTCGGGATTTACCAGATTTTGGGAGCTCCACTTGCAAGGGTATACCGAGATAGCGCTCCATATAATCAGCCAGATAGGCAGCCGAAGGTGCCAACGTTGGTTCTGACATACGAATGACCGTATTACGTTGAATCAAAGACTCTCCCTGTCCGATTACAGTTATCTCCACCGGTTCGGGAATAATGCTAAAAGTTTTCTCCTGTGCCTGCCCGGCAAGCGCAGTTGCAGCGAAGGTTGCAGCCATAATTTTCTTTAAGTACATAGATGATGATGTATATTATATTGCAAATATAACCCTTTTGCAGAAAGATGTTTAAGATTTCCAATCTCTTTTTGACGAAAAAAGAAAGTACAACATTGAACACATACCACACTAGTGTTTAATGTATACCATACAAGTATTTCATATCTGTAACACAAGTGACTTATTTGTAGGATACAAGTATTACATAAGTACCTTAATTAATAAGCCTTCCGTCCATATAGCAAGGTGATAAATCAATATTGAAAGAGTATAATTTAATATTATAGAGGCAAACAACTCATTTGCATCGTGAAGATAAAACTGAAAGAATAGCATCCTTCATTTTTCTCACTATACCCTTCCACCCGCTAAGGCCGATGAATAAGGAAGTGTAGAAGTGTGGAAGGGAATTAAGTTTTCATTGTTTTAAGTCAATAAATTAAAGAAGTACCAAAACTTATGCACTATAACCTCACCTACTCCTTGGATCTCATATAAAAGTACTTTTGAGTTTTTGACTTGTAACAAAACACATTAATAGTAGCTTTCATACATTTTCCGGTTTAACTCTTGGTTTACATGAACTGCATAATTCGTAGGAAATGTGACTTAATTTAATGCCAAAGGCCAAGTTCTTCTTTAGAAAATGCAGGAAAACAAAAAGCTCCATAAATCATTGATTTATGGAGCTTTAAACAGTACTCGAAGCGGGACTTGAACCCGCACAGCCGCAATGGCCAAAGGATTTTAAGTCCTTCGTGTCTACCATTCCACCATTCGAGCATCCTTTCAAAGAAAGAGCGGAAAACGAGACTCGAACTCGCGACCCTAACCTTGGCAAGGTTATGCTCTACCAACTGAGCTATTTCCGCAGGTCTTTTTTGTAGAACGGGTGCAAAGATAAGGAGTTTCCCCGTTACAGCCAAATTTTTTACATGGAAAATGTTACAGTTTTATTAGTTCCTCACTTGCAAAGAAGTGCCGGACACGGTGACTTTATAATGTTTCAGATACTCTGTACCTTCCCCCGTAGGAAATCCGCCACTACTCAAATTATATTGGGTATGGCATTTAGGACATTCTGCCGTCCCCAATCCATCTTCCCTGACCTCCACCGAAACATTACGACTAGCCTCCACCGGACAAGCTGCATCATAAGCAACATAAGTATTCCCCTCTGAGAAAACACTCTGCCCGATAATCAATCCCGCATAGCCCACCGGCAGTCCATTTACATTCTTCTCTATCTTCAGAAACTGACCGGGAGTCGTAATCTTATAATAAGGAGACTGTGAAAGGCTACATGAAAAATTAAAGGTAACGGAAGGAATGCTCGATTCGTAGGAATCACCACAACTGGTGACACACAACCAAAGCATTCCTATGACTATACAGAGTTTCCGCATACAATATCGTATTTATCGACCAAGCAAAGCTTTTTCAGCTACTTCCATTCCATGAAAATTGAAACCATCTACCACTTCCTGCATCAGCGCCGAGATTTCATCGTTACAGAGATTACCGATACTTCCCTCATGTGTGTGATGCACTTGCTTGCTGTGTGAGAAGTTTCCGGCTTCAATGTCCAATCCCACTTTCTTATAAGCATCCCGGAAAGGCATACCTTCACGTGCCAAGCGGTTCACTTCTTCCACACTGAAAATAAGCAGGTATTTGTCATCGTCGAGGATATGTTCGTTCACCTTTATTTCATTCATGATATAGGTAGTCATCTGCAAACAGTCTTTCAACTCTTGGAAAGCAGGCAAAAAGACTTCCTTAATAATCTGCAAATCCCGGAAATAGCCGGACGGCAAATTATTGGCAATCATCATAATCTGTTGTGGCAATGATTGCAGTTTATTGCATTTGGCACGCGTCAGTTCAAAGACATCCGGGTTCTTCTTATGGGGCATAATGCTGGAACCTGTCGTGCAATCATCAGGCAGCTTCACGAAACCGAAGTTCTGACTGTTGAACATACAAGCATCAAAAGCCAGTTTGGAGATAGTTCCGGCAATACTCGCCAAAGCAAAAGCTACATTACGTTCCATCTTGCCACGCCCCATCTGGGCATAAACAACATTATAGTTTAAAGAGTCAAAGCCCAACAAACGTGTTGTCATCGTACGATTCAATGGGAATGAAGAACCATACCCGGCAGCCGAACCCAAAGGATTACGATTACACATCTTGAATGCTGCCTGCAAAAAGAGCATATCATCCACCAGACTCTCGGCATAAGCACCAAACCACAATCCGAAAGAAGACGGCATAGCTATCTGCAAATGAGTATAACCCGGCATCAGCACATCTTTAAAACGCTCACTCTGGCATATCAGCACATGAAACAGTTGTTCCACAGCTTCAGCAATCTCCTTAATCTGCGCACGCGTGAAAAGTTTCAGATCGAGCAACACCTGATCGTTGCGCGAACGACCACTATGTATCTTCTTGCCTATATCACCCAATTTACGCGTCAGCATCAATTCCACCTGCGAGTGTACATCTTCCACTCCTTCTTCTATCACAAACTCCCCTTTCTCGGCAGCCGCATAGATATTTTTCAGCTCTTCAAGCAAAAGAGCCAGCTCTTCCTTCGTCAGCAGACCGATACTTTCGAGCATGGTGATGTGAGCCATAGAACCTACCACATCGTGTTTAGCCAGATAAAGGTCCATCTCGCGATCACGTCCTACCGTGAAGCGTTCTATATCCTTATTTACCTGAACGGATTTCTCCCAAAGTTTCTGAGCCATTT
>OGIH01001103.1_pt1 | contig 16126 bp, 20 predicted proteins | sample 1571721 | NCBI WGS metagenome assembly OGIH01 (sample SAMEA2582068, study PRJEB24529) | metagenome | biome: Human gut stool | place: China | collected 2011
AGGCTTACTGATTTTGATGGATACGATCATGGGGCTAAACCTCTTACAATAGATAAAGATATTCTAACTAATCCTGTAGATGCTACAAAGACAACGTTTGTACTTACAATTTCACCATATTGGGCTGATTCTAGGTATAATTGGGGTAAAATACTTGGGGGATTTACTTGGTCTAATATGAAGATAAAGGTAGAAGTATATAATCAATTAAAGAGGTTGGTAGATTCTGGAGTTTTTGTTGTAAGTAGTATTGATAGTACAGGAAAAATTTCAATTACCCTTAATCGCAATAATCTAATATCTATGGGGGATACATATATTTATATTAAGGGTTATTTTTGTGATTACAGTGGAAATGTATTATGCTTAATCCCTACTACATCTGACGGATTTATTCGTAAGCCGATAGTGGTTACTCAAAGTATTTCTATTACACTTGGAGATACAACAGCCAACGCTTCTGGATTCTCTGTTTACGGACAGTTGACAAATGGCTCTACTTCTTCTAAATGCAGATTGAACATTACAAATAACACTTCTAGTGATTACGTTGCTTCATCCGGCAGACCATACGCTAGATATAGATGGAGGGAGAAAGATGGATCTTATACAGGTCAATGGTCAGGTAATATATTGATGCCTTCGTGCACAAATATTCCTAAATCATTTACACGTAATGATGTGGTTGATGCTGGAAATCCCCCATCTTATGGTAATGTTACTCAATGGTATGTTGATTATCAAGTTATTATGCATTAAACACCGGATATAATATACACAAGCAATGGGCGTGGAACGGCAGCTTTGGTCTGTCTGTGTGTGTCTTGTATTGTTCGTCAATGCAGAACTGACATGGGTTTTTAGACGTAACGGCTGTCCTCCATCCTTTAAAGTTTGGCATATTTTTCCATGAATTGTAGTTTGCTTCATTGAAAATTCCTAGAATCATCTGCTGTTCTATGACATACAACTGGCTTATACCGTTTGTGGCATATCCTCTACCGTAATGTCTTTGTTTATTTGGCGGAATAAATGATACGTTGTATGGTGATGATATGTTGTTCCATATCTTTTTTTGAACCTCATCCGTTATTTTCTCTATATTGTTCGTTTTTATGGACAGTAATGTATTGGCAAGATATACTTCAACAACAGCGCGGAATCTGTTTGTATTTGTGTTTATTCTCTGCTTTGTTGTTTCTCCACCGTATGTCCTTTCCATGTATTCCTTAATACCGTTGTCCGTCATTGAAATATACTCCCATCCAAGATCATCGTTTAATTCGAGTGACAGTTTATTGCTTTCCAATACATATTGGTATATGTCGTTATATATATCCTCGCGGAACTTTTTGGTCAGTTCCAGCACTTTTTCTTTTTGGCTATCCGGGAGTTTTGATATTGACTTAAACGATTTAGCCCCTGCCAAAAGAAATACGGATAGAAGGTCTTTAGAGAACTTCTCCGCACGCTCTCTGGTTGACGATTTTATACCGTTTGCAAGTCTTTTTGCTTGGAAGTAATAGTCTGCAATCTTAGATATTTCTTCTTTGTTGATCATTGGCTTCTACTCTTTCTGTTATTCCGTTTGCTACCATATTTATCATAAAACTCTTGAAATCACTTTGGCTGTAAACCTTTTGTCCGATTGATGCTAAAGTTTGAAAGATTACAATTTGATTCTCATACAAAACCTTTTGGTTCTGTATGATAGCGTCAAGTTTCGATAATATTTCTCTTTCATTGTCCATAGTGCAAAGGTATGTATTTTAAACAAAAAAGGCAACAGTAAAGATTCACATCTGCCTGCTGCCAAATTAAAAACATCGTAATGGTTCATTTACATAGTGCAAATGTAACAAAAATATGTTTTACATATATATAACCAAACTGAATTTTTAATTAATGTTAACATATTAGTCTTACGTTTGTACATAAAAAAAGCAAGAAAAAGGGTCCAATCTATTTCTTGCTTTTTAATTTAGTTTTTTTATGAAAATTCTATTTATAGTTATATTCGTTTACGGATCTTTTTACATTGCAAATATAATACTTTTTTGTATATTTGCAATGTATCAATAAATAAAAAAAAACATGGAACTATTAGTAGAAAGAAAATGGTGTAAGCCTGATTATACTATAGGGCGTTTGTATATTGATGGTGAGTTTTTCAGTAATACGCTTGAAGATCGTGTTGTTGACGTGAATAAGAACGGAGTGTTTGATGGAAACGAGAAGAAGGTTTATGCTGAATCTGCTATTCCTTATGGAAGATACCAGATTATATACAACTGGTCACCAAAATTCGGGCGTAATATGCCAAGACTGTTGAATGTGCCTCATTTTGAGGGTATATTAATTCATTGCCTCCATCCTGAAATGGAAATTTTAACAGAAAAGGGATGGCTTAATATGGATGGGTTTAATAAAGAAAATCCTAAAAAATGCTGGTCGTTAAACATGTCAACAAATAAGATGGAACTTGTTTCAATAGATAATGTTATAATTGAAAAGTATATTGGAGATTTGTATTGTTGTGAATATCCTAATGGTATTTATAATAGTGCGTCATATAGAGTTACTGATAAGCATAAAATGCTATGTAATATAAATCTTGCATATGGAAGTGAAACAAGGTTAATAGAAGCTAAAGATATACCTATTGGTTCTTCATTTATAGCATGTGGAAATACATCAATTGAATCAGGTGTTGATGAAGATACTCTTGTTATGTGTAAAATATGTATGCACGTAGTTGCTGATGGATATGTTAGATGGTATAATACTAAAACAGGTGAAAGGTGTACTGTTTCTTTTCATTATAAAAAAGAAAGAAAGATAAATAGAGTAATTTCTTTATTGGATAAATCACAATTAAGATATTCTGTAAATAAGAATAAAGATGGGTCTACAACAATCAGAATTTTGCATCCTGATTGTAATAAAATAGCAAATATGGTAGATCCTAATCACTTGGGTAAGGATGGGAAATGTATTCCTAGTTCTTTTACCATGTTACCAAAAGAGCAAATGATTTCATTAATTGATGAGTATCATTTTGCGGATGGTAAATATGCTAATATGAAAAAAGAAAACTTTCAGTATCAAATAGCTTCTACAAATGTAGACACTTTAAACAAAATTCAAATAATGGCATTCCTGTCTGGATATTCATCTTCAATGTCTAATGAGAAAAGTGGAACTGATAAGTGGAAAGATGGGTATATGTTATCTATAAAAAAAGACAAACCAACAAGAACACCTGCTCAGTCTTGCTATTTTAAAAAGCCATATAGTGGATATGTGTTTTGTGTTCAAAATAAAAATCATACAATAGTTACAAGAAATAGTTTATTTGATGTGCCCTTTATTACAGGAAATTGTGGGAATACAGCAAAGGATTCTGCCGGGTGTATCCTTGTTGGTAACAATACATCAAAAGGCAGACTTACCGAATCACGCTATACTTCTGACAAGTTGAACAAATTGATTGACGATGCGATAAAGCGTGGCGAACAGGTTTGGGTTACGATTAAGTAGTGTGTTATCTCATCAACTATGTGTTGAAGGAGTTACAGGAGCGATGTTTTTGTCGCTCCTTGTTTTTTAGTAATAATAGATTATGTACAGTGCTATACTATTCTCGCCAATTTCCCATCGGACGGTTTTCCGCCAAACAGGTGATTGATGTATGCAAGACCTTTTTGTGTGCATAGAACAACCATCACGACAAAACCTGGGTGATTCTCTCTTGGAATAGGTTTTTCTTTCATCTCGAAATACCCAGCATCAATATATTTCTGTTTTGGTTCGTTCCTGTTAGCAAAGAATACTCCTGCTTCACGAAGTTTTTTGAACAAAGAGTTTCTCCCAAAAGGCAATCCAAGTATCTTTGCCGCCTGTCCTATATCGCACTTGCCTTCCATTGCAAAGGCTTTGTCGGCGAAGTCGGCTTTCGGCTGGAGCTTGGAATTTTGCTGTTCAAGATACTTAATCTTTTCCTCCGCAATCTCTATACGTTTCTGTAGAATCTGCTGGGAGCGCATCAAGATGTAATCATCATCCTTTAGTAGGGCTTCCCGTCTGTTGAACTCATTGATGAATCTTTCCTTGAACTCTCCGGCTTTTGCCCCAGTGTAGCCCATGACAAGGAAACTAAAACCGTCCTTTGTCATTTCATAAGCGGTCTGTTCTCGATTTCTACTATCGATGTAGGTAATAACGCCAAAATTGGCGGCATTAAAACTCGCTGAGCATGAAAGACTTTCAATGTCTCTGACTACTTTACTATGTTCTTTCCCGAACACTTCCGCAACAAGTAACGAAGTAGTCACATCGTTGCCGTTGTTGTTTTGAAATACTAATTCTGCCATAATCTGTGAACATTTAAGATTATAAGAAATTATATGTGGCAACTTTATCAAAAAGAAAGCGGTTGCACTTTACGCTGTTCACAGATGGCGCATTCGCTACGAGAGCAAATACTATAATCTTACGTAAAGGCAACCGCCAATATCCAATAAGGGCATAAAAAAACCCATGTATGATATGAGCAACTTAACCGCTTGCTTAACGTAACGAATGCAATCGTCATCTGTGAACGGTACAAAGTTACGCAAACTTTCCATACTACCAAACGAAAACAATATTTTTTTGAAGGCTATTCCGCATTTTTGCGTAAAACTTGATAATCAATATTTTCTATAAATTGTTCACTTGAAGTTAGTGCTCTTACAGCTTCCTCTTTCCTGCCATAAACAAGCATCCATACTTCATCAAGATTGATTGGGAACTCATTGTCAGACTTTGACAATTCAAGAACTGCGTTGAAATACGATTTGATTTCGCTTTCGCTACTCTTTTTAGATAAGATTAATTCTAACATAGCTATTATTTTAGACAATAAAAAAAACTGCACTACGTGTTGTCTAAGTCTTAATAGCAAAACTCCGAGAGTATTTCTACATCCCGACACGGTGCAGTATATATTTTGTAATGATATACACGTTATATATGGGCACAAAAAAAAGCCGATGTATGCGGCTCGTGCCGCTATTAAGTTTAGACACCACAAAGTAAATAATAATTTTTGATATATAAAAACTTTGTGGTGTGATTTTTTAAATTAATCCAAGTACCATACCGACTGCTCCCCAGAATACATCTCTCCATTCGGGCACTCCTTGTCTAAGCCACTTATCGTAGACGATTTCTTTTCCTACAAGAATGAACAAGGTTAGTGCTATTGCTGTCCATACGGAGAAAAACCATTGCGCCATGCTTACTACAAGTATTCCTGCAATGAGGTGCTCCATTCCGTCAACTCTCAAATTGTTAAGGCATATATAGTCTAATGCCCTTCTGATTTTTCTTAGAAAGTTTGTAAATTTTCCCATAGTTTAGCTGTTATCGTTGTTATCGTTGTTTTCATTGTTTTCTTCTATCGCCACCCTAGCTTCCATATCGTTTAATCTTCTGTCTTGTTCGTCCATTCTATCATCTTCATTATTTGCAGAGAAGTCACTTTCTTCTCTTGCTGTCTGTAATGATATTATTCGGGAGTTCACAAGCTGAACGAGTGTATTGTTCCATTCAGAGAAGTCTATGTATGAGTATGGCTCTATGGTAGCGTTTATTCTTAGAGCGTTATAACCTGTTGCGTCACCTTCCATTACTCCTACATAGTATTTGAATATATTGGCCATGTCATTTATGGCTGTGTTCATCATTTGTGCATCACTTCTCGCCCATTCCATTTCCGGCTCGTAATACATTGCCGTTGTTCCAGTAGGTCTGTCACCTGACGATGATTGCATTGGCGGAACGACACCGCTTCCGTCAAGTATCCCGTTATATATGTTATCTATCTCAGTGAACAGTGAGTTTGAAGCATCCATTTTACCCATGAACTGTGCATCATCTTCTGCTCCTACACGTAAAATGGAAGTTCCTCCCAATCCGTTTCTTTGAATGTTTATTCTTCCGTTTGTCTTGATAAGTAGCATTTGGAATGCCTGTCGTGTGTTGTATTCTCCTATCATTGACATTAGGAACTCGAAATCGTCTATCAAGTCCTGTACTGCCCCCCAAAATGGAAGTTCAAGCCGTAGATATACTACAGGTATAAATCCCAGGTTATGGAATTGATGCAGTTGTATGATATTTCCGTTTTCGTCAATATCCGTTGCTATATCTCCGTTGGAATCAAGCGTGTAAAACTCATCTTTAGTCCATACATCGACAAGTGTGTCTGTATGCTCTTCTCCATCAGCCGAGATATATGTGGTTGTATATTCCCTTGCGAAAGCTATTCTTTCCCCTCTTCTGTTTTTATGTTCATACAGTATATCTCCTTTTGAGTAGCTGAAAGACCTGTATTTTATCTCGTCCTTATCCTTATATATATATATGGCAGCATCTCCTACCTTTCCGGCTTCGCTTATAAGTTCAAACTTGGCTGTTTCCATAAGAGAATCAGTCCAGTATTCCTTGTATGTTGTCAGCTTATCCCTGTTCTGCTGGTTTGACGCGCTTTTCTTTATCTGAAATTTAAGAGGATTGGTACACAGGTGTGATACCCTTTTCTTATGTATCATCCTTTGAAGAGGAAATGCTCGTCTTTGCAGTACGTATGGAGTTGATGCCAATTTCTTTTTTCTTTTCTGAGCACCTACATTCGCGCTTTCATCATCCGATGATGTGGCATCCTCGTCTGACGGGATACTGTCTTTCCAGTCGGGTCTGTTGTGTATATAATGTCCTGATGTATCCCATTGCGCTAGAAAATCATCTTGTGACATATATTTGTATATCAAAGTGGAGCGTCTTGGCTTTTTCTTTGTTCCTCCACCTCTCCCATCGTCACATCTTGACGGAAGTGCCACTTTAAACGGTTCTTTTCGTAATAAAACGTCTAATTTTAAAATTTCCATAGGTAATTATAAATATTTTAATTCATCCATTATATCGTTAGGTATGTCAATCATTACATCGCATATATCAAAATATGTCCTGTATAAAAATGTTCCTTCTATCAAGTCGGGTGAGCATCCTACAATCTTTTTTGCTTCCTGTTTTTTCAGCAGCCTTAGTTTCCCGTTTTCCCTTTCCACATCACGTCTTATTGCTCTTCTCTGATCCATCAGTGCTTCCCGTATTGTTTTGTTCACATACGGTTTGTCAAGAAGTTCCGGGTTTATACTGAATCCGCAATATCCTAGGTTTGTTCCTTTTATACGTGTTACCATTTCATCGGCAAGCTGTGCCCTTAGATCGAAATAGAATCTTACAGGTTGATCATCCTTGCTTTTGTCTAGTCTTTTCGGAACACCTCTAAGTATTGCTAGGCTTTCGGGAAATGCGTCACGGAATGTCGGTGCTCCAAGACCGTCAAATGCCAGTCTGTTTTCACCGATTCCCCATTTCCGTAGATTGTTTCTTACCCATAGGTTCAAATCCCTAGGCTTTAATGTGTTTGACCATTCTAGGTCTTGTAAGTGGTGTCCTATGAAGTGCCCCATTACACAAACGTCACCAAGACCGTATGCTATATCCAGTGTAGCACATTCAAAATAATCGTCAAACACAGGCTGAGATGAGAACATTTCCTCCATTTCGTCACGGGTTATCCACTCGTTTCCCCCTTTTATCAGCTTCCATGAACCTAATGCGTTTATGGATACTTCTTGTGCTGTTCCTCCAAGGTTTTTCTGATAGTCGGGATTGGAAGCCATAAGTATCTTGTTATCTTCCAGCCCGGAAGCTATAAAGGTTATGCTCTTGATGTATCTTTTACAGTTTGTTTCGTCAATTTTGGTATTTTTACCGAATCTTGCGATGATATAATCTTTTGCCTGAGCAAATACTTCTTGTGGGCTGTCACCCCATGCTGTTTCATGTATAGTATCTCCATATTGAAAGAAATATCTTACCTTCCCCGATCTTTCTGGAATTGCTATTCCATCATCGTCTACCCACCATGATACCATTGCTCTCCAGAAATCGCTGTACGGATTTGGGTTGCACGCGCCTATAAGACTTGTTCTTAGTCCTGATGATGAACGCAATACTGTTTGAAGGTAGTTTATGATAGGTTCCGTTGCCTGTGAGCACTCGTCTATCGCCACCTTCACAACGTTACCACCTTGTTGTCTGTCCTTAAATTCATTTACGCCTTTTTCTCCCGACAAGCAGGCATCCCCGAAATAATCGTATCGTATTTCACCTCCTGCGTCAAGTCTTGAAAGGCGTTTTGAATCAATATACTCACCATAAGGTTCAACCATCTTTGAAACCACTTTAAGAATACCGTCCGCTTTTTCTGCGGATGTCTTGTCCTTACGGAAAACGAGTGCGGAGAATGACGGATGGTTGCATGAACTCAGTATATCCATTCCAAGGCATACGGATTTTCCTCCCCCACGATTTCCGTGAAGTATCTTTATCCCTGCCCTGTTCCTTAGAAATGCCTCCTGTGAACCTTTCTGTGGGGCAAGCATATTTACCTTGTACCCCTTGCTTCTTCTGTCCTCTATATATCTTTGGACGAAATCAAGGCTTTTATATGGTATGATTCCCCTTTTGCCATATCGTTTCAGCGATTTGACAACATCCTTAGTCTTTAATCCTCGGTATTTTAAGTCAATTTCTTCCATCGTTTTCTATGTATCCCGCAAATATAATATTTTTTTAAATATTTTTTTGCTTATACACATTTTTTAACTACATTTGCATCGGTAAGAGGTACTTACTGTGCGCAAAGGTCTTGTGCATGAATCACATAAAAAATAAATAGTATATGGATGAAAATGTAAAAGTCATTTTTGAAGGTATCAAGAATGCGTTGGGAGAAAGTAGCTCCGTTATTACAGATCGTACAATCGAACAGACAATTAATGAGTTCTCAGCGTTCGCACCGCAGGAAAATGCGGAAAAGTTCTGGAATGAAAGTGTTGTGAATCATTTAAAGAACACTGTGGCAGGTCAGGTAAGAGCGTTTGCGTCTGATAAGCGCAAAGAGTGGGATACAATCAAGGAACAGGAGATATCCAACTTGAAAAAGGAATGGGAAAAATCACATTCGTCACAACAACAACAACAACAACAACAACAACAACAACAACAATCATCCGAACAGAAACAGTTTGAGTTGCCCGATGATGTCAAGGCTAAACTTGAAGAGTTTGAAAAGTTCAAGAAAGAGTTTGAAGCTAAAGAGCAGGAGGAAAAGCAGAAGCAGATTGTAACTGAAAAGCGCAAGAAGCTGTCTGATTTGATTAAACGCCCGGAAGCGGGTATGCCTAACGAGTTGTTGCGCAACATCATTTTTGAGAACATTCAGATTTCGCCCGAAGAGGAAGATACAAGCATTCTTCTGAAAATACAGGGAAAGTACAATGAAACGTGTACTAAATACACAAAGGATGGCATTAATCCTTTTATCTCTGACAAGGGTGGTTCTAGCGATGTAAAGTCATTCATAGATAGAAAGAGAGAAGAAGATAAGGCTAGCAAGGAAAACAACATTGTCAGCCGATATTACAGTAAAATTAACAAATAGTTTTTTTAATTATGAAAGCAGGAGTTCTTGCAACAAGTTATAGTAAGATTGGTGGCGCAAGACATATCTTTTCTAATGATACGTCTTTGCACGTACTGTTGGTAGGATGTAACGTTCCAGTAGAACGTATGCCTACAGTTGGGAACAAACTTCCGGCTGGTACCATGATTAAATGCGATTCCTCAAAACAGGATGGCGGTGATATTCACTATTCATTCAGAATGTATGAGAAATCGGATTCTGGTGCTACGGTAAAAGTTGAAAAAATCATGGGTAATACAGTTGCCAAGGTTGGTATGGTTGTCGGCAAAGCACCTACTACTGCCGCAGGTACTACAACTGGTTTTACCATTAACGCTATTGATTCGTCACATGACGAATATGACATCCTTACATTGTCCGGGGATGCAGGTAAATTGGAATTGACCGATATTTTAGTTGAAGTTACACAGGTTGGTGCTAGCGCAAAATTCAAGGTTATTCCTAATGCTATCCTGCCTTATGATGTTGACACCATTCCCGGTGCCACTCTCTATCCTTTCAACGGTGCATGGATGGTGACAAGTGAGATTTTGGAAAAACGCATTCCGCCCGTAGCTTCGGCAATCAAAAAGGCGATGAAGGATGATGAATCATATCCTTGCGTTTTCCGTTACACATTGTATAACTAATTAAATTTTTTTGTTTTATGCAAAGATCGACATTTAGTTTCTATGATTGGCATTTCTCCGGGGAAATGCAGGAACTTATGGATTATGCCAATCAGAAATTTGATAACGAAAACTGGAGAAGCTACGGAGATTGGGATGTTCCTCAGATGAGCAAATCATGGAACGTGATGGTTGACGAATACACACAGGCTACCCGTCCTGTGATGCTTGCTCCTTTGGCTGAAAAGCCTATCATGGACACTACGGGATTTGAATGGTATTCGGGCCGTATTCCGAAGATGGGTCACGCCATTCAGTTTATGGAAACCGATATTCAGGAGTTCTATGAACTTGACATTCCGCAAGGTGCATTGCTTGACAAGATCCGTGAGAAATGGTACACAAAGATGGAAGCGTGTATCCAAGGTTTCCATACCGAGTTGAACTGTATGACTTATCAGGCTCTTTCTACAGGTATGCTTAACTATACAGCTAGTGGTACCAACTCAATCCCTGTTCAGATTGACTATCGTGTTCCTGCAAAACACAAGTTGAAAGCGTTGAAGCAGAAATGGTTTGGCGATACAGACTGGACACCGAACGAGAATGCAGATCCTATTAAAGACCTTCAAAGAATGTGTAAGATTGCCGACAATGACGGTGTACCATACGACCACTTTGAAATGTCCAAGGATTTGTATGACAACTTCCTGATGCACCCGAAAGTGACAGCAGCAGTACAGGCTCGTCTTGTTCCTGCCGCAGCATCTACTACAATCTATCCTATGAACAATCAGGAGATTGTTGATGTGCTGATGAAGGTGTTCTCTATTCCTGTGATTATTCCTGTTGATGAAAAATCAAAATGGAACAAACTTGGTGTGATTGAGGAAGCCAAACCGTCTTTTGAAAAGAACACCGTTGTTCTTGTTCAGAGCGGTCAGTTCTTCCGTATCAAGAACTCACCGTCAATGTATTTGCAGGATACCAACCCGGCTGTACGTATTTCTTCTTTGGAAGGCGGACGTATCGCGTTCTTGCATCAGTATTCTTCCGAACCGTATGCGGAGAAGAGTTCAGGTGAGTTGTGGGCATGTCCTGTGATGAAGAATCCGAACAACCTTATCATTATGAAGGTTGACGAACAGTCAAATACGGGATTGTAAAAAGTTGAACCATGAAGGTCATTATTGATATAAATGGCGAAGGCACAGCAAAGGGCGCAGGGGAGTATTTCATTGGAGATACTCTCACGCTCCAAGCTATTCCCGAAGAAAGTGTAGAGTTCGGATACTGGCTTATTGCCGACAATGAAACATTGAAGCCGGAAGATAGACTGAAAGTTTCGGATAATCCGTTCACTATTCAAGTTACCCCTCAGATAACAGCAAAGGGTAACATGAAGGTGGAAGCATATTTCTATATGTCTATGCGTGAATATCTGAAAGCACAGATTGACTATGAGTTGAAAAACACATCATATATCAGTGTTGCCCAGAAATGGGGATTTCGTTTGTCTGATGATAGCCGTGAAACGTCTGAGATGAAGAAGGATCTGGCTTATGCTGATTTGTTGCTCATTGTTTGTACTGCCCCTTCAACGATACAGGGAAAGACGAAGAAAGCCGGGAACTGGTCAATTACCGACACAAGCAAGACTATTTCTATCAATGACAAGAAAAGATTGGAGCAACGAGCAAAGGATTTATACGCCAAATGGGGTTTGAATTTGGATGTTGGAACTGATGTTGAAATAACTAGATTAAGATGGTAGTATGGGAAAGAGTATTTTAGGTGAGGATATGTTTCCTGATATGGTGAGAATTTATCAGAACAAGAACAGTTCGGATAAATATCAGACCACCCCGTATTGGGAGATGATATACGAAGGAAGGGCAAACATACAGGAAAAGGATACTGGTTCTGAAACGAATGATGTTGACAAGTCCGAATATGCTGCCTACCTAGAAGATAACGATGTAACCATACCTTCCGGGTGTCTGTTGGATTGGCAGAATTTCAACCATCCGTTTTCGGACAACAGCAATAGCTGGCGTGAGATAAAGAAACCTCCATTTAACAATATGGAATTTGGTACGGTAATATACTTTAACCAAATAGAAAACTAGAATACTATGACAATCAATTGGACGGAAATAATACTTGCTTTGTTGGGTACTAATGGTATAACCCTTCTAACTTCAATATTACTGTTTAAGCAGAAGAAGGAAAAAATGGAAACTGAAATTGATTCTTCTACCTTGGACAATCTTGAAAAAGGGTTTGCTATTCAGGGTGCTCAGTTGAAGAAGGCGCAAGAGGAAATTTTGAGTTATCAGCAATCTCTCCACAATGCTTATCAGAAGATACAGGAGCTTTATAATGAGATGAACAAAATCAAAAACGAGTTGAAATGCGCAAAAGATGATCGAGATTCATTAAAAAAGCAGATTGATAAACTGAGTAAACCAGTAACAAGAAAGACAAGTATAAAAAATGCAGGCAAATAACAACGATAAAGTATTGAAAGAATTTGGTAGTAATGTCCAGCTTGCCTTGGATGCTTCTATCATGCAGTTCATGGAAGATATCGCCACGAATATCATGGATGATATAAAAGACATGGAGGGTTTTACCAATCAGACTTTCAATCTTGAAGATAGTTATGGCTGTGGCATTTATAAAGATGGGGTCCTAAAGAAGATTGTGTGGGCAAATGCGGTGAAAGTTGCTGACGAGCCAAGGAAACGTAACAATGTAGAGTATTGGGGGCGTGAACTTGCCGAAGATTTCTTCAACAGTTACAAATCAGATGGTTCTGATAAATATGAACTGGTTGTCGCTGCTGTCATGTATTATGCCAAGTATGTGGAGAACTATCATTTGTTGAATGTTCTTTCAGATTCTTGGATTAAGACAAAGACAGATTTAAAAGGAGGTAAATATACTGTAGTTTTTAAGAAAATTGCAGCTAATATGTTAAACAAATATTTTAAGTGAAGTTATGGGCTACTTTAATCCTTCAACAATAAATACTACCTTGTACAATATTGTATTGGACAAGAAGATTGCTGACGATGTATATAAGGTACAGCGTCCTGCAAGTGTTGATGATAAGGTAACTAGTTTTATTGTCGTAAACAACAATACAAGAATTGTAAGCAATACCGAGGGCGGCCCTTACGGTCACTTCGGGAAAGGCGAAACAATGGCTACGGTTACTTTGTTTGTAAGGGCATTGCCTGGGAACATATACCCGTCTGTCATGGATGCGTTGAGTGAGAAGATGGTAGAACTGTTTCCTCAAAAGACTATGCAGCTTCATTTCGAGATATTTAATGTTTTACCACCAATGTTTGACGGGGTAGGATTTTATTATATGTCCGTCCTGTTGAATGTTGACATTTCAAAGGATTAGCCGCATGAAAAACGTGAGAAAAAACAGTGGAGGCGCATCGGTAGATACGTTTTCATCAATTAACAATAACTTTTTAAATACAGAAAATAGAATGGCACGAGTAAATTTAGACACCAGCCCTGCTTACTTGAACGGGCAGTCGGCTGCTTTGACATTTGATGCGATTGAGATTACCGATGAAACTCAATATTCAAGTTTTAAGAATCCGAAGATTCTTCCCAATATTGAATCTGGTACTACAGAATCCGCTGGTACTGACGCTGACACTTCTGAAACAAAGAACGAGCAGGGTGCTACCGTATTCCAGAATATCACACCGGGTACTATGGCATTTACCTTTACAGGTATGTCCACTTCAAAAGCCGCTTTCGCTTTCTTTACACAAGGAAACGAAGCCAAGGCTGAGTTGGAATTAAGTAATTTAACTGATACTGTTGATGCTTTCGGTAAGGGAGCTTCTCAGAAACTGAAAGCGTTTGGTGCAAGTGCATTCAAGCAGTTTGTACGTCCTATCGGTATTATCAACGGTACTGGTGATCGTATGATCTTCTTCCCGAAGGCATCATGGGCTGTCAGCTTCACAGGTGCTCCAAGTAATGCTGGATACCTTGGATTCTCCGTTACTGTGACAGCATTGGAAGTTAACACTCAGTATTTGAAAACCATGATGGTTCTTGAACTTGACAATTCGGTTATCGGTGGTTGATGTAGACGAGTTATGAATTATTAGCCGGGCGTTTTCGTCCGGCTTTATTGTTTTTTAACTGTTTCTATTTTATTGATATTAACTTTTATTGTATTTTTGTAATAAAAAGAAATATAATGAACGATAAAGAATTGTCTGATAAATTAAAGCAAAAGGCTATAAGTCTTGGGCTGTGTGAGGAATGGACAAATGAATGGGGAAACCCGGATGAATATGAATTATGCGAGAAATATATCAGAGGCATTGACTTCTGCCTATTTAACAGATACCCGTCAAATGAAATAATCAAGAAGGAATTTGCAGGAGTTAGGGAGAAGTTTAATATCTTCGTTGATGATACCAACCTTTTCATAAGCAATCCTAAATGGTCTATTTTTAACGGTTCGTGTGATTGTGTTGTCACATTCAACGATTTCGGTATAGGAGAGATGTATGTCAAGGATAACAGCCATGTAAGCCTTGTTGCGCTTGATAACAGCATAGTACACGTTTCTTTGATTGATGATGCAAAACTTGATATTGTATCGTCTAAATATACCAAGGTGTTCGTACATACAAATACTCCAAAGAACATATCAAAGGTGGATGTGAAAGGAAAATTAATGATTAAACCGTTCAAGTTAGTTTAAAAAATGGGAATATTTAATTGGAAACAACCTGACTTAGATGATCAGATAAAGATGCAGAAGTTTGCCACTCATAAATACAAAGAGGTTATGGTTGGCAATAAGAAATTCAAGGTGCGTGGTCTTAGACTGGGTGCATACGATTATATTGTGGATAAGCTGCTGATACGTGATATTATCAATCCAGATACAGCAAAAAAGGAAATGATTGCAATTATGAAAAATGACGCATCTATTCCGTACAAAGTTGCAGCGGCAGGAGTGTTGAACAACTATTGGTTTTTTGAGATAATTCCTTTTGCAAGACGTATATACGCTTGGTGGTTAAGCAGGCACTATGACCATAAGGAACTAACTCCGTTGATAGAAGCCATCGTGGAGGGGGCTAATGTAAGTGATTTTTTTACAAATACAATCCGTTTAGCGTTCTTGATAGATACGACAGCGACATTAAGCAAGAAGGATGCCATGAAATTATCTCTCGATGCAAAATCGGCTCACGAGGATCTATCCAAAAAGATTTCCCCCAATTCAGAGGAGATTTAAGGCTATTCGGAGGATTGATGGTAATCAAGGACTGGGCTTTGCTATGGAAATATTCATGGAGTTATATACAGGCAGTAATAATGGACCAGCCTAAACTTGATTATCATTTTGAAGAGAAAATGAAGTTGTACAAGGCTTCTCTTACAGAAGATTTATATAAGGAAGCTAACAAGGATGCAAGTGGCTTTATATATAGATTCAAGGAATCTAAACCTAAAGAAGAGCATCCCGATATATTACTAAAAGATGTTTTGCGATGATAACAAAATACGATCCTAAAATATATCCCCTTAAACTGTATGTTGCAGTGGGGGATGATCAATGGGGGAAAATATATAGAAAATTCACCGAATATAATCATGATCCGATAGATATATCTAAAGATAAAATTGAAGACTGTGATGCCATGACTATATTTGTAAGGGAAAAAAGTACAAACCATTTAGGTGTACTTATTTGGTTATCTAATAATGGTATAGGGGTAAGCACTGTTGCTCATGAATCATCTCATTTTGTATGTAATGTATTTGATTATTGTGATATATCAATGGGGTATAAAAATGGGCAGGATGAGCACTTTGCATACCTTTTAGGTTGGTGTGTTGAGTGTGTAATGGATAG